>ENA-ORUO01000575-ORUO01000575.1-human-gut-metagenome-genome-assembly--contig:-NODE-575-length-44490-cov-3.579003_pt1 | contig 44490 bp, 37 predicted proteins | sample MGYA00242082_ERZ509215 | MGnify/ENA primary metagenome ERZ509215 (study PRJEB26280, sample SAMEA2338829) | human gut metagenome | biome: human gut; feature: human-associated habitat; material: faeces... | reverse complement strand
GTGAACGGGAGCTAGAAGCGCGTTTCGAGATCAAGAATGAAATTTATTTGAAGAAGTTGCAGATTGAATCCCGTGTTTTGGGGGATCTCGTGTTGAATCATATTATCCCGACGGCGATCACCTATCAGAACACGCTGTTGACGAATGTGACCGCTTTGAAGAATATCCTGCCGGACTACGAGTCCGTGGCCGACGTGCAAATCGAGGCTATCCGCACGATTTCCTATCATATCCGGGAGATACAGACGATGGTGTCCGATATGACGGAAGCTCGCAAGCAGGCCAATGCGATTGCCGATGAAGTGGTGCGGGCCGAGGAATACACGGAAAAAGTCCGTCCTTATCTGGAGAAGATCCGTTATCACGTGGATAAGCTGGAATTGCTCGTGGACGACGAGATCTGGCCGTTGCCGAAATACCGGGAACTGTTGTTCTCTCGGTAGATTTTATACTTGGGTGTACTCGCTGGGTGAAAATCGGGCGAGTTCGCTGTCTCCAAAAAATAAATAAAGATGTAGTGGTGTCCCTTCCGGTTGGTCCCCGGAGGGGATTTCTATAGTTACGCTTTCGTCGCCCCTGCGGGCGGGTATGTCACGAAGTAGACAGGGTGAACGTCGTAGCGTGTCGTAGAAATATCCCACGAACACTTGATCCGAGGCGCTTGCTTTCGGGCAATCGATACCGTTTTCCCAGTTCAAGGTGACCGTCCACCCGTTACGTTCTGAATTGGTGATGACGGGAGCTTCTAGGGTTCCCATGGAAAAACGGAAAGTTTTGAATGCCCATACTCCTTTGCCCGGGAGTAGGCATCCTCCATTGGTTGAATGGAATAAAGAGTCGCTCTTGGAAAACCCTCTCTCTCGGGCTGCGATTCGCCATATTGGCAAGTCCCCGATAGCCCGTTTGTAAATTTTCCACATTTTGCGGGCTTCCGTGAATCGGTCCGTGGTTTGTTTCTCTCCCTCTGTTCTGGACTTTCTGGGGCCCCGGCTGGATTTGCATTTCCGGGCTTTCCCTCCGTACAAAAAATAAGTATACCCGTCGGCTTTAACCGGGCCGTTTGCAAGTAAGGCTAAAAATAGAGGAGAGGTTATGTCCATGTCAATACTGATTTAAAAATGAATAATTAATGAATACCGGTACAATAGTAGTAATAATATTTTGAATAAACAATATCTACACTTTATAAACCTTATTATATATAAGGTTCATATAATGTTTCTATAAGGTACCTATAAGGTTTGTGAAGGTATTGATTAGGTATTCTTCAAAACTTGAAGATAAATTTTTATTTCAACTTTTCTACTATTTAGCTTTATTTTAGAATTAATTGTCGTATATTGCGGGTCTTAATTAAATAAAAGGATTATGGCGGAATTTGTAAACTCTATTGGTCAGGTGCGGGGAAAATTCGGAAACGTGGTTGCCTATGTGCGGGCTAACGGTAAGAATTATTGTAAAGGTGCGAGTATTTCTCGTAAACCTAGCACGGAGCCGCAAAAGCAACAAGCTGCGGCTTTTGCTGTCGTGGTGAGTAGAAGAGGATGGATGGCTCGGGCGATTCGATTGGGATTTCCGGGAAACCAATACCCGAAAGGCTTTAACGGGTTCACGAGTGCGAACGTGACAACGGCGGTGACGGTTGAAAAGGTTAATCCCATGAAACCGATAGTCCGCTATAAGAAAGCTATCCAGGAATACCGGGGGATTATTGATTACTCGAAACTTCGCGTGGCGGCGGGTGCGCTTGTCAGCCCGGTAGTTGCTTGCGAGGTGGAGTCAGGGAACCGGAAGGTGCATTTCTCGCACCGAAGAATGGCCGTGGAAGCTATAGATTGTTTCTTGGATGACGAGATTTATGGTGTACTTCTTCACGAATCGACACATTCCTGTAAAGTGATGCGATTAGGAATGCGTGGGGAGGATTGGAATGAGAGCATGGATTTCCCGGAAGAGGCAGAAATGGAGGGGCTGGTTGTTTATGTTTTTGCCCGTGCGGCAGATGGGAAGGACACTTCTGACTCGGTGTGTTTAAAATGTAATGGGTAACTTGAAAATTGAAAAACTAGATAAATGGTAAAGAAGGCGGTTATACAGGTTCGGGACACAATGATCCGGACATTACAGGAAAATGGAATAGACTACATCTGTATCACGGATATTGCTCGTCAGAAGAACCCAGTTGAACCTAAAGATGTGGTGAAGAATTGGATGAGGGTAAAGAATACTTTGGAATATCTTGGTCTGTGGGAGAAATTGAATAATCTCAATTTTAAAGGGGTCGAATTCGACCCCCTTTTGAACGAGGCGGGAAACAATGCTTTCACGATGAGTCCGTCTCGTTGGGTGGAAACAACGGGTGCTATTGGTATTATCACGAAAAATGGAGCGGGAGGAGGTACGTACGCCCAAAGGGATATTGCGTTTAAATTTGCCAGTTGGGTTTCCGTGGAATTTGAATTATACTTGATCAAGGAATTCCAGCGTCTGAAAGAACAGGAGCAAGCTCAACTCGGTTGGTCGGCCAAACGGGAACTTTCAAAAATCAACTATCATATCCACACGGATGCGATTAAGCAGAATTTGATCCCGGAAGAACTTTCTCCGACACGGGTTTCTCAAGTGTATGCCAATGAGGCTGACGTGTTGAATGTGGCCATGTTCGGGATGACAGCTTTCGAATGGCGGGAGGCGCATCCGGATTTGAAGGGTAATATTCGGGATTATGCCACGATCAATGAATTGATCTGCCTTTCGAACATGGAAAACTTGAATGCCGTTTTCATCCAGGAAGGTATGGATCAACAAGAGCGTTTGTTGAAATTGAACCGGATTGCCATCCAGCAAATGAGAGTGTTGGCGGATATGGATGGGCGGAAACTGATGAAATAAAAGTAACGCCCGGAGATTTCTCCGGGCGTTATGCTTATTGTTTGAATTTCTTTTAGAACATATAGTCCCACATCGGCAGCAAGATCGGTTTTTGATCTAATGCTTTCAATGCTTTTTCTCCCAAGTATTTTTTGTGAATAACTACCCGGAAGATGTATTCGTCAAACCATTTGTCGGTGAAGGTGAGGTAACCGTTGTGTCCGGCTTGCGGCCCCCAGCTGTTTTCGAATTCCCATTTCGTGGGTTTGCCGTTTGCGTCAACATCCACGGCAACCAATGACATGGCATGAGCGGAACCGCTTTGACGGGTCAGGATACGGGTTTTCTTGTCCATGGAGAAGTCTACACCCATCAATGAATTGTAGTCGTACATTTCCGGGTCAAGAATTCCGGTTTCCCGGTTGAAATATTTGCCCACGTCGCTGGAGGTATACATGGCCTCGTTGCCTTTGATGGAAGCAATGGCAGCTTCTTTGATGTCCTCGTTCGGCAGGTTCAGATATACCCAGTTGATCCCCTCGACGGTGTTCCGGTAGTTCTGAATATCATATACTTTATAATATTCCCGGGTCGGGTCGTTCATGATCATGATGTAATTTTTCGGGCTGTAATCGGCTGGCGTGATCTCCTTGTAGAATTGTTGGGGAGTGTAATTTGCCAGTTCCTTGATTTCCCCGTTTCTATCCTTGTATCTCCAAGTGAATGTGGTTGGTGGTTCACCTAGGCAAAGAGCCAAGATTCGGTAAATGTCTTTCAGAATAGAAACTTTCTCTGCACGTAGTTCTTTGATCTTTTTGCCTTGAGTGGCCATTTCCCGGATGGTGTAGCCACCCTTGCGGAGACGCTCGTTGATCAATGATCCCATGGCACTCGTGTTGTTCGAGTGAGCGGTTTCCGGCATGACTTCCTTGGGTACAACACCGTATTTTTCTCCCAGGTTATAATAGAGGTTCCATACACCACCATCACCCACGGGAGCTTGGAACATGAAAGTTACGTCCCGGTCATCCAGCGGCTTGTTGGCCGTGGCAATCATGTTTTCCAGGAAAAGATTAGATTTCTCGAACATATCCCAGAAGTAAAGGTAGTTGTGAGAGAAATCGAATCCCGTGAGGTTATATTTCTCGATAATACTCGGGCGTAACACGTTCATGGAGGTAAACATCCAGCAGCGTCCGGAACTTTGCTGATCCGTGATACCCTGTACTTTTACCCGATATTTGAAATAGTGGTCTATTTTTCCTTGAATTTCCCGGTTAAGAGCATTATCCCGGATATTCTTGTCATTGGTCAACACGTTCTGAATGGCTTTCGTGGAAGCGTCTTTCTGGAAGCTCCCCTTGATGTCATTCAGTTCTTTTTCACCGATCGTTTGAGCGCATAATGACGCTCCGATGAATAATAAAGAGCTTGTGAGTAGTGTGATTTTCATTTTATATTCTCATTTTGAATTTTCAATTCTCCATTTCCAATTAGATATGGATTACTTCATCGTAAGCGGCGGCGGCGGCTTCCATCACGGCCTCGCTCATTGTCGGGTGCGGGTGAACCGTTTTGATGATGTCATGAGCGGTCGCTTTTACTTTGCGGGCAAGTACCATCTCGGCGATCATTTCGGTCACGTTCATTCCTACCATGTGAGCCCCCAGCAAGGTATTGTCGGCAGCGTTGAAGATTAATTTGATGAATCCTTCGTTTGCCCCGGCTGCACTCGCTTTGCCTGATGCAGTGAACGGGAATTTACCGATCTTGATTTCATAACCGGCTTCAAGCGCTTTTGTCTCGTTCAGGCCGACAGATGCAACTTCCGGTGTCGTGTAGGTACATCCGGGGATGTTGGTATAGTCGATGGGTTCCGTGTGTACTCCTGCGATGTGTTCCACGCAGCAGATAGCCTCGGCAGATGCCACATGAGCCAGAGCCGGACCGTGAACGATGTCGCCGATAGCGTAAACGCCTTCCACGTTCGTGCGGTAGTAGTCGTCTACTTTCACACGACCTCTTTCCATTTCAATATTCAATTCTTCCAGACCGATGTTTTCCACGTTCGGGGCGATACCCACGGCAGACAACACGATCTCAGCCTCGTGTACTTCGATCTCGCCTTTCTTGTTTTTGATGTTCACTTTCAATAGGCCTTCTCCGCTTTCCACGCTTTCCACGGAAGATTTCACCATCACGTCGATACCGGCTTTTTTGAAGGAACGTCCCACTTGTTTAGAAACTTCCTCGTCTTCAAGTGGCAGGATGGTCGGCATGAATTCAACCAGCAATACTTTGGTCCCCATGGCATTGTAGAAATATGCTAATTCGGAACCGATTGCCCCGGAGCCTACCACGATCATGGATTCCGGCTTGTGGTCAAGAGTTAAGGCCTGACGGTAACCGATAATCCGTTTTCCATCCTGAGGGATATTCGGTAGTTGACGGGAACGTGCGCCCGTGGCTAAAACGATATGTCGAGCCTCGAAAATGGTCTTTTCTCCAGCAGCATTTGTTACCTCTACTGTTTTGTCTGCAGTCAATTTTCCATGACCTTCGATCACGGTGATGTTATTCTTTTTGAATAAGTATTGAATTCCTTTGCTCATCTTGTCGGCAACTCCCCGGCTGCGGGCGATGATGGCATCGAAATCGGGAGTGGCATTCTCGATTTTTACCCCGTAATCTGCGGCGTGATGTGCATATTCCAGCACCTGAGCCGATTTGAGCAAAGATTTCGTGGGAATACATCCCCAGTTCAAGCAAATTCCACCCAGTTCGGCACGTTCTACGACGGCCACGGTCATTCCTAATTGAGACGCACGAATGGCAGCTACGTATCCTCCGGGACCACTACCAATCACGATTAAGTCGTATTTCATTTCTTATATTTTTAATAATGTGAATAATTTTAGTGTTGAATCATCGGGACACAAAATTAGGGGATTTGTTTAGAATAGAAAATAAAATTACTTCAAAAGTCGGTTCTATTGCAAATGTCTGTGTGTTATATATTTTATTTCAGAGGTTTATATGGTCATTTTGGTAAGAGTTGATGTTAAAATTTTGGTTTTATAAGTTGAAATAGTATCTTTACACGCTTAAAATTTTATTAGTGTTGAAAATATTTGGTATATGGAGTATTCCGTGGCGTGAATTCATGTCTCTGGTTGTAGATCAAAGGAATATTTCATGTCACTTGGAACATAAAATTGGATATTAATATGAAAGGACTAAAAATTGTTGTTCTTGCTAAGCAGGTTCCCGATACGAGAAACGTGGGGAAAGATGCGATGAAAGCAGACGGAACTGTAAACAGGGCAGCTTTACCTGCCATCTTCAATCCTGAGGATTTAAATGCTTTAGAGCAAGCTTTAAGATTAAAAGATACAATTGAAGGGACAACCGTTCATGTACTGACGATGGGACCCGGCCGTGCTGCCGAGATCATCCGTGAGGCTATGTACCGGGGTGCAGATGGAGGTTATTTATTGTCTGATCGTGCTTTTGCCGGTTCGGATACGTTGGCAACTTCTTACGCTTTGTCTTGTGCATTACGTAATTTGGAATATGATCTGATCATTTGCGGTCGTCAGGCTATTGACGGGGATACCGCTCAGGTGGGGCCGCAGGTAGCAGAGAAATTGGCTTTACCGCAGGTCACTTATGCAGAAGAAATTCAAGGCTGTGACGGGAAGATCGTGACGATCAAACGCCGTTTGGAAAGAGGTATTGAAGTGGTGACTTGCCCGATGCCTTGCGTGGTAACCGTGAACGGTTCTGCCGCAGCTTGTCGTCCGAGAAATGCACGTTTCGTGATGAAATACAAAAATGCGAAAGGAACTCAAGAGGCTCAGGATGCTAACGAGGATTATTTTGCACTGGTGAACGAACGCCCGTATTTGAAATTGACCGAATGGAGCGTGAACGATATTCAGAGTAACCCGGAAGATCTCGGTTTGAGCGGATCACCAACCAAGGTGAAGAATATCGAGAGTGTGGTGTTCCAGGCGAAAGAGGCTAAAGTACTTTCCGGCACGGATGCCGAATTGGATGCCATGATGAAAGAGTTGATAACTAACCATACAATCGGGTAATTTTAGATTTTAAATTGTAAATTTTAAATTGAAGAGTATTAAAACGAGGCAATTTGAATTTATAGAATCTAAAATCTAAAATCTAAAATTTTAAATGATATGAACAGTGTATTTGTATATTGCGAAATAGAAGAGGGAACGGTTGCCGACGTGAGTCTCGAATTATTGACCAAAGGACGTGCCCTTGCAACAAAACTTGGCGTGAAGCTGGAAGCTATCGCTTTGGGCGAAGGACTGAAAGATGTTGAAAAACAAGTATTCCCTTATGGTGTGGACGTGCTTTGGGTTGGTGACGATGCTCGACTGGCTCCTTACACGACGTTACCTCACACGAAGATGTTGGTACGTTTGTTTGACGCCGAGAAACCACAGGTGGCTTTGATGGGAGCTACCAGCGTGGGACGTGATTTGGGACCTCGCGTGTCTTCTGCGTTACATAGCGGTTTGACGGCAGACTGTACGAGTCTTGAAATTGGTGAATATACCGACGCCAAGAGCGGGAAAAAATACGAGAATTTGTTATACCAGATTCGTCCGGCCTTTGGAGGAAACATCGTGGCCACGATCGTGAACCCGGAATGTCGTCCGCAGATGGCCACGGTTCGCGAGGGTGTGATGAAGAAAGAAATCTTCAATCTTCAACATCAGGGAGAAGTGAAGAAATTGAACGTGGACGAGTATCTGGATGATACCGACTTGGTGGTAAAGGTGATCGAGCGTCACATGGAGAAATCCAAAGTGAATATTAAGGCTGCTCCGATCATTGTTGCCGGTGGGTACGGAGTAGGTTCCAAGGAGAACTTTAACTTATTATACGAGCTGGCCGCTGTTTTAGGCGGGGAAGTGGGTGCTTCTCGTGCCGCTGTTGATGCCGGGTTCTGCGAACATGAACGTCAGATCGGACAGACAGGAACAACGGTTCGTCCGAAATTATATATTGCTTGCGGTATTTCCGGGCAGATTCAGCATACAGCCGGAATGGAAGAGTCTTCTATGGTAATTGCTATTAACACGGATGCAAACGCTCCGATTAATAAATTTGCCGATTACGTGATCACGGGAGACTTGAACGTGGTTATCCCCAAGATGATCCAGTACTATAAGAAGAACAGCAAGTAGACAATTGTAAATTTTAGATTGTAAATTTTAAATTGAAATGGAGGCGTCGGGAAATACAATCTAAAATCTAAAATTTAAAATTTAAAATGGAATAAGGTATGGCAAATTTCTATACAGATAACGAGGATTTAAAGTTCCACTTGGGACATCCCTTGATGCAGAAGATTGTTGCTTTGAAAGAGCGCAATTTCGAGGATGCAGGAAAATGCGAGATCGCACCGCGTGATTTCGAGGATGCAATGGATAATTATGATAGAGTGTTGGAGATCGTGGGAGATATTTGTGGTAACGTGCTGGCTGAAAATGCAGAGGGCGTGGATCACGAGGGACCGGAAGTAATTGACGGTCGGGTAAAATATGCTGCTGGAACTCAACAAAATCATGATATGCTGGCTCAGGCCGGATTGTACGGTATGTCATTACCGCGTGAGTATGACGGGTTGAACTTCCCGATGGTACCTTACGTGATGGCGGCAGAGTTGGTTTCCCGTGGAGATGGCGGTTTTGCTAACATCTGGGGATTACAGGATTGTGCTGAAACGATTCACGAGTTCGCCAGTGAGGAGCAAAAACGTCAATACTTACCTCGTGCCGCTAAAGGCGATACTTACGCGATGGACTTGACCGAGCCGGATGCCGGGTCGGATTTGCAGTCCGTACAGTTGAAAGCTACCTACTGCGAGAAAGACGGGAAATGGTATTTGAATGGTGTGAAACGTTTCATCACGAATGGTGATGCTCATATTTCATTGGTACTTGCCCGTTCTGAAGAAGGTACTCATGACGGACGCGGTTTGTCCATGTTTATCTATGACAAGGCTAACGGTGGAATGACCGTTCGTCGTATCGAGAATAAATTGGGTATCAAAGGTTCCCCGACTTGCGAGTTGGTGTTCAAGGATGCCCCGGCTGAATTAGTGGGAGAGCGTAAACTTGGATTGATCAAGTACGTGATGTCTTTGATGAATGGTGCCCGTTTGGGTGTTGGTGCTCAATCTGTGGGTATTGCTGAAGCCGCTTACCGTGAAGGTTTGAAATATGCTCAGGAAAGACGTCAGTTCGGTAAAGCAATTATCGAATTCCCGGCTGTATACGAGATGTTGACTAACATGGAGGCTAAATTACAAGCTTCTCGTTCTGTTCTTTACGAGACCAGCCGTTTCGTTGATATGTACAAGGCTTACACGCACATCGCTAACGAGCGTACATTAAATAAAGAAGAGCGCGAGGAGATGAAGAAATACCAGAAGTTGGCTGATATCTTCACCCCGCTATTGAAATTGTTCTCCAGCGAGTATGCGAACGAGATTGCTTATGATGCGTTGCAGATTCACGGAGGTTCCGGATTCATGAAGGATTACCCGATCGAGCGTCTGGTGCGTGATGCGCGTATCACGAATATTTACGAAGGAACTTCTCAGTTGCAGGTCGTGGCTGCTATTCGTGGTGTGACCACGGGACAATTCTTGAAACAAATCCGTGAAGAATACGAACAAGCCTCTATCCGTCCGGAACAAGAATATGTTCGTGAGATATTGAAAGGCATGACCGGAGCGTTCGAGGCTGCCGTGACAAAAGTAACTGCTGTCGGGGAGACGGAATACGTGGATTTCCATGCTCGTCGTTTGGTTGAAATGGCAGGGTATATTATTTTAGGTTACTTGCTGTTGTTAGATTCTCAACGTTGTGATCGTTTTGCGAAATCTGCCGAGATATTCGTGAAATACGGTCAGTCAAAAGTTGCCGGATATGCAGCATTTATCAATGACTTCGAATTGAAGGATTTGGGAATGTATAAGAAATAATATGATCGAAGTATGATCATGGAAAAGGGAGGCTTTAAGACCTCCCTTTTTATTTTGCTTTTTTTATTTCAATTGGTTTGTAACTTGCTCTTTCCTTGCGATCCGTGGTGGCTGCACAACTGATACCTCGTTCTTTCATGGCTTTATTTTTTCCGATATGGGTATCCGGAAATTTCTTTTTCTTGCTGAAAAAGGTCGAAATTCCCAGTCCTAAGAAAGCCAGGCCGATAATTACGGCTATAATAATAAAATAGATTCCTATCATAACTGTTTATTTATATATACAAATATACCCATATTATTTCGCTTTCCCAAGGAAATAAACGGGATTCTCGATGAAGGTATTTTAAAGATAACCAATGAATTGTAATTTTAATGATAAAGGGGATGTTTGATTCAGAATGAGAAAGAAAGAGGTGTAAATGCATTTTTGTATGGTGTTTGGTGATGTCTTTTATATGTAAAAACGAGAATCGATAAAAAAAAAGATTAAAAAAGGCTATTTATTACTTTGTTTTTTCTACATTTGAGGTGCGAAGTCAAATAAAATTGAGAAACAATGGAAGGATACGAACAAAACGACGGAATGGATACGAACGATAGAGATGAAATCTATTCCAATGCAGTGAAAGCAGGGAAAAGAACTTATTTTTTTGATGTGAAGGCGACTCGTAATAATGATTACTATTTGACGATCACCGAGAGCAAGAAAAAATTTGATAATAATGGTAATCCAAGCTACGAGAAACATAAAGTGTTCTTGTATAAAGAAGACTTTGACAAGTTTGTCGAAGGCTTAGAAGAGGCTATTGGCGTGGTAAAAGCTGCAATCAATGGCGAACTTCCGGAAAAGAATACTGACCTGTAAATAGTACTGTAATAAAATATTGAAGCGGGATACACGATGAGTGGGTCCCGCTTTTTGTATGAACTCCCTTTTATGTTTTTTCTCCACTGAATTTTTGAGTATCTTTGTGTGGACAGAAAGAAGAGAAACATGGAGAATAAGCCGTTGGCAGAGCGAATGAGACCGAAGTCTTTAGAAGACTATATCGGGCAGCAACATCTGGTAGGACCGGGCAAGGTGCTACGAAAGATGATTGATTCGGGAGTTGTGTCTTCCTTTATTTTATGGGGGCCTCCGGGAGTCGGGAAAACGACGTTGGCGATGATTATCGCGGAACAGTTGAAACGTCCGTTTTACGTGTTGAGTGCCGTGAGTTCAGGGGTAAAGGATGTGCGTGAAGTGATTCAGAAAGCCGAGGGACAGCGATTTTTTAATACGCCGAATCCCATCCTGTTTATTGATGAAATCCATCGTTTCTCGAAGGCTCAGCAAGATTCTTTGCTGGCAGCCGTCGAGAAAGGTACCGTGACTCTTATTGGGGCCACGACCGAAAATCCTTCTTTCGAGGTGATTTCCCCGCTTTTATCGCGTTGCCAGGTGTATGTACTAAAGTCTCAAGAGAAAAAGGATCTCGAAGACTTAATTGACCGTGCCGTGGCCAAGGATTATTACTTGAGCAAACGTAATATCACGGTGAAGGAGAAAGAGGCCATGATCTCTTATAGTGGCGGTGATGCCCGGAAATTGTTGAATATCTTGGAGCTGGTGGTAAACGGATTGGGAGAGGGGGATATTGTCATTGATAACGAGGCGGTACATCGGGAGCTGCATGAGAACCCGTTGATGTATGATAAGGACGGGGAACAGCATTATGATATTGTTTCTGCGATGATCAAATCCATCCGGGGAGGGGACCCGAACGCGGCGGTTTATTGGATGGCTCGTATGTTGCAAGGGGGAGAGGATCCGAAGTTTATAGCTCGTCGTTTGATTATTTCTGCGGCGGAGGATATTGGATTGGCGAACCCGAATGCAATTTTGATAGCGAATACTTGCTTTGAAGTCGTGCATAAAATCGGTATGCCGGAAGCCCGGATTCCTTTGTCGGAATGTGTGATTTATTTGGCGACTTCTCCGAAGAGTAATTCCGCTTACCTGGCTATTGATGCGGCTATTGCTACCGTGAAACAGACCGGAAATTCTCCGGTGCCGTTACATTTACGTAATGCCCCGACGAAGTTGATGAAAGATTTGAACTATGGGCAGGATTACAAGTACCCGCATGATTATCCGGGAAATTTCGTGGAACAGTCGTATTTGCCGGATGAGTTGAAAGAGAAGAAGTTCTATCAGCCCCAACAGAATGCTCAAGAGGTGAAAATTCTGGAGCGCTTGAAGGTTTGGTGGAGAAAATACAGGGGATGATAATTTAGAATGTAGAATTTGAAATTTAGAATGAAATCATAAATCTAAAGTTGTATCATGGATAAGTTGATAAATCAGGAGATGTTTTTTTTGTTGGCCGGACCTTGCGTGATCGAGGGGGAGGAGATGGCTTTAAATATCGCGGAACACGTGAAGAAGGTTACGGATCGTTTGGGAATCCCGTACGTGTTCAAGGGATCATTTAAGAAGGCCAACCGTTCGCGTTTGGATTCTTTCACGGGAATCGGGGACGAGAAAGCGTTGAAGATATTAGCCAAGGTGAGAGCCGAATTTGGTATTCCGGTGGTGACGGATATTCACACGGAACAGGATGCGGAAATGGCTGCTGCGTACGTGGATGTGTTACAGATCCCGGCTTTTTTATGTCGCCAGACCGATTTGTTGGTGGCTGCTGCAAAAACAGGAAAGATCGTGAATATCAAGAAGGGGCAGTTCCTTTCTCCCGAGTCCATGAAATTTGCCGTGGATAAGGTAAGAGAATCCGGGGATGATCGGGTAATGGTAACAGAACGGGGAACGACGTTCGGGTATCAAGATCTGATCGTGGACTACCGCGGAATCAGTATCATGCAACAGGCTTGCCAGTGTCCGGTGGTTGTGGATGTGACACATTCTTTGCAACAACCGAATCAAGCTTCAGGGGTAACCGGGGGACAGCCTGCATTAATAGAAACAATAGCCAAGGCTGGAATTGCCGTGGGTGCCGATGGTATTTTTATTGAAACTCATGCGGATCCTCGTTGTGCGAAATCGGATGGAGCAAATATGTTATGTCTGGATTTAATAGAAGGATTATTAGAAAGACTGGTTCGCATCAGAGAAGCGATAAAATAGTTTATAAAGTTCATAAAGTTTATAAGGTAATTTTCATTTATAAACTTTATGAACTTTACCGATAATTATTATTCACTAGGTTTAATGTCCTGCATTTGTCATATAAACCACGTTTTGTTTCTTTTCCGTATTACATTCGTAACTCCCGTTTTAACCATACGGCCATCACGGGATCGGGAATAATTACTTGGCGTTTTTCTATTTCTACAAGTTCTTTCTTTACCAAGGCTCGTTTTACGGTGCTAACATTAGCCGACGAGCCGAGTTGGTACTTATGCAAAATCTCCTGTGTGGTAAACTCACTATGAACTCCATCTATGATTGCTCGTAAAAAATTCATCTGATAAGTTGTAAGACTCTCGGTCTGCTTTTCGAACAGCGGTGTGTTTTGATCGATAATATCTTGATATGCTGTCTCGAAATCTTGTTCCGTGGCAATTTTGTCCGTATGAATCCATACTAACCATGCCAACTGCTGCACGTATGAAGAATGATTATCTACTATTTGGCAGATTTTTTCGGCTAACTTTTCTGAAATTCGTTTGCCTGTGGCTTCGAAACGCCTGCATATATAGTCTATCCAGTCTCGTGTCTCGATTTTTGACAAATAGATAGCGTCCCCGAATTTATAGAAGGGGAGGCTCTTTTTTTCGAAGAGTTCATTCATCAAATGCTTTTTGCTGCCGAACAGACAATACGATACCGACTTTTGTAATTGCCAAATCGAGCGTAATCGCTTTTGGAAAGTTTTAGAATCTTTAAACTCGGCAATCTGCTGGAATTCGTCGATACAAACAACGATATTGCAACCTTTTTTCTGCGCTATTTTTTCAGGGAGCTGCAAGATTTCATCGATATTGTTGCTCTTGGGATTTATTTCAAGTGATATGGAAAAATCCGTCATCGGATCTGTCCCCATCGAAATTTTAGGACTGATACGGGAAAGGAACAATTTAGCGTGCTCGAGCCATTCATCCAATTTTGAAGATGTCTGTTTGAGAATAGCGGAAGCGAATGCGTCATAAAAATCTCGATCGCTGCGACAAGAAAAAATGTCGAGATAGACAATTTTTAATTTATCTGATTGTGCCAAACTGCACGCTTTCTGTACCAAAGAAGTTTTCCCCCAGCGGCGAGGTGAGATTAGCACCGTATTTACACCATGCTGAAAATTCAATACCAAGCGCAACGTTTCTTTTTCTCGGTCCGTGAAATTGTCGCCTGATGTTGCAACTCCAAATATAAAAGGCTTATTTTCCATAATTCTTCGGATATGATTCAAACGTAAAGATAAGTAATACTTTTATTACTAACAATATTGTTACTAATAAAAGTATTACTTATCTTATGCCTTTTAACTCTTACTCTTCCACGTATATTTCCAGGACTTGGGTAATGTCGTCCGGGTATAGCGTGAGATTTTTAAAGCAAGCGGGAACGAGAACGGTTTCCCCTTTGTTGACCAATACCGGTTCGCATTCCCCGGTTGTGATGGTGAATTTTCCTTGCAGGCACATGTAGATTACAAATGAATCGAGGTGAACGTACTCTTTTTCGATATCCCGGTCAAATACGAGTAGATTCGTGGTAAAATAGGGACATTTCACGAGTTTTGCGGATTGATTATCCTGTGGGGTATAGTTTACCCGGTGTTGTGGTTGATAACTGTAATCGATCACGTCGGTGGCTAAATCCGTGTGTAGTTCACGTGTGTTCCCGTTGGCATCTTTCCGGTTGTAGTCGTAAATCCGGTACGTGATGTCGGAAGTTTGTTGAATTTCTGCGATCAGGCATCCTTTCCCAATAGCGTGTACCAATCCGGCAGGAATAAAGAAACTTTCCCCTTTCTTTACTTTTTGGACATTCAATAAATCCATGAGTTTGTTCTGGTGTAATGCCTGAAGATAGGTCGCCTTGTCAATTTCATGGTTGAATCCCAACACGAGGGAGGCATCCTTTTCCGCATCAACGATATACCACATTTCGGTTTTACCGTAGGCATTATGACGTTCTTTTGCCGTCTCGTCATCCGGGTGTACTTGGATGGACAGATCGTCATTCGCATCAATGTATTTAATTAATAGGGGAAATTCAATGCCGAATTTCTCGTAGATATGATCCCCGACGAGGTCTCCCATGTATACTTCGATTAACTCTTGTAAATCGTTGTCAGCAAGGATTCCGTTTGATACCACCGAGATATTGTCCTCCACGGCCGATATTTCCCAACTTTCACCAATGGATTCTTCGTGTTCTTCACTTTTATAAGCTAGTTTTTCACCTCCCCATATCTTTTTTTTGAGAATTGGATGGAATTTTAACGGGTATAACATGATTTATTATTTTGTTAGGCATAATTATTGTACTAAGAACAAAGATAGGAATTTTGTGAATGGGGGATTATAATTTATGGATTAATTTTGCGAATAGAATTACGGTTAATGATATAAAAACGGAGTGAAATGAAGAAATTAGGAATGTTAGGTCTCATCGTGGGGAGCTTGTGGTTGGGTAGTTGTAGTGACGATGATAAAGATTTTATGTTAGATGTCAATCGAATGACAGGTGTTGATTGGTATTACAATAGAACTACGAGTAAAAATTATTCGTCATTCTCGGATGAAAACGTGCTGGAAATAAATCGTTTTGATAAGAGCGGGGAAATAAAGGGCGTTGATTTGCGAGGTGTGATTGATTCTGTGGCAGGAACGTGGCGGGATGAAGGGGAGAATATACTTGCCGTGGATTGGAAGAATGGGAATTCCGAGACGTGGATGGTGGAGAATTGTACGTCCAAGAAGTTAGTAGTGAATAATGGATGGGGAGAACGTGAGTATATCACGAGACCATCTTACCTTGAAAACTTGACTGGCGACGCTTTTTGGGTAAATAAGTTTGTAGATGATGTGAGTAAACCCCAACTTGGTTTCCGGATTTCAAATGACCGGAGTATGCGGCAGGGGTTTGTGCTTGCTTTGTTATCGGATGATGAGTCTGTAAAACTGAAAAATTATAATAATGTTTGGAAAGGAGAGGCGGATATTAGCCGGGTAGAAGATCGGAGAATACGTTTTTCTTGTCGCATTGGTTCTGATTACGTGAAATTTGATGAATTTATTACGGCAGATAATTTTCCATCCATGCGGTTAACGGATATTGATTTTACTTCATCAATAAAGGCAGGGTATCCTAATCAGCTGGAAATCGAATGGAATAAGTTTGAGGGTGAAAACGTGTATTATAAGATGGAGGTGTATTCAAAGGATAATGAAGCTGATGTGTATTTTGAGAGTGGATTATTCTCTTATGATAATGGTAAATATACCCTTAACGGGAGCACTATCGGGAAAATTAATAAATTGGATAAAATTGATTCAAAAAAAGAGTATACACTTCGTTTGACTGCTGTTATGTTGGAAGCTGGTGTTGCTTCTAATAGTGTGATTGCGGAAAGTCGCATACAAGCAGTCGTGTATGTTACGGATAAATGTTTGCTTGGCAGGTAACAGGCAGGGATTATCCTAAAAGGAAGTTTCTAATTGCTTGAGCTAGTTTTTCCGGTTGTTCGCTATGAATCCAATGACTACATTGTGGGAGTTCGATAAGGCGGGCAGCCGGAAATTCTTTTTGCAGGCATCCTGTTCCCGTGATTAGATTGGATTGTTCTCCTTTAATAAATAGGATTTCTTTGTCGTACGTGTTGTTGGGGAGTGAGGACGGGCAACCGCTGATCTCGTCAAAATGTTTGCTGATTACTCGGTGGTTGATTTTCCACTCGAAACCGGAAGATGTCTTTTTGATGTTTTTCAAAAACAATTGTTGAGAACGTTCCGTTCTGAAGTGTTGTTGAATGGCTTCCTTGACTTCTTCTCGGCTATGTAATCGGGAAAGATCGAAGTTTGCCATGAAATCGATAATCCGGTTATGACTTCCCCCGTCTCGTTGAGAATAGGATACGGGGGCAATATCCACGACCACGGCTTTATTCACAAGTTCAGGCCTTTTAAGTAATAAAGCCATCACTATCTTGCCACCCATGGAGTGTCCCACGATATGGGGCTGTACGGGGAGTTTTAAGTCTTCAACGAGTTCAATGACATCATTACTCATTACCTCGTAATTCATGGCCTCATCATGGGGCGATTGACCGTGATTACGGGCATCCGGTAAAATGACTTGGAATTTATCTTCTAGTAAATGGGCAATGGGAAGCCAATTTTCAGATGCCCCCCATAGACCGTGAAGTATAATTAGAGGAGTCCCCTCTCCAATAGTACGAAAGAATAATTTCATATTAACTCGGTGTGATTTGTGGTACAAATTTACGAATAGAGAATAAATAATGATAGTACAATGCAAAAAAAGACCGCTATAAAGCGGTCTTTTTCATATTACACGAAGTAAAATTAGTCTTTCAATTTAGCTTTCAAGAACTCTCTGTTCAAACGAGCGATGTGTTCGATAGAGATGCTCTTCGGACATTCTGATTCGCAGGCTCCCGTGTTGGTACAGTTCCCGAATCCGAGTTCGTCCATTTTAGCCACCATGGCTTTTGCACGGCGGGCTGCCTCGATCTTTCCTTGTGGAAGAAGAGCCAACTGGGAAACTTTAGCAGCCACGAAAAGCATAGCTGAAGAGTTCTTACAAGTAGCAGCACAAGCTCCACAACCGATACAAGCGGCAGCGTCCATAGCCTCGTCGGCAGCCGGTTTAGCGATTGGAATTGCATTTCCGTCAGGAACACCACCGGTATTTACTGAAACGTATCCACCGGCTTGCAGAATCTTCTCGTAAGCACCACGGTCTACGATCAAGTCTTTAATTACCGGGAAAGCCCCGCAACGCCACGGCTCGATCGTGATGGTTGCCCCATCTTCGAAACGACGCATGTGTAATTGACAAGTGGTCACGTCATCATCCGGTCCGTGGGCACGTCCATCGATGAATAAACTACAGGTTCCACAGATACCCTCGCGACAGTCGTGATCGAAAGCCACCGGTTCTTTGTTCTCGCTAACCAGTTGTTCATTCAGAATGTCAAGCATTTCAAGGAATGAGCTACCGGTTGAAATATCATGAATCTTGTAAGTTTCAAACCCACCTTTTGATTTTGCATCTTTTTGACGCCAGATCTTTAGGGTTAGTTCTTTTAATATTTTATCTGCCATAACGATTTTTCATTTAAGATTATTTATAAGAACGTTGAGCTACCTGAATGTTTTCAAATACAAGGGCCTCCTTGTGTAATTCAGGCTCTTTGTTGTCTCCCTTGTATTCCCAAACGGAAACATACTGGTAGTGCTCGTCATCACGTTTTGCCTCACCTTCTTCAGTAACTGATTCCAGACGGAAGTGACCTCCGCAAGATTCGTTACGATTCAAGGCATCCAATGCCATCAGGTGTGCGATGTCGATGAAGTCTGCCACCCGTCCGGCTTTTTCAAGCTCGTTGTTCATGGCGGTAAACTCTCCGGTTACGCGCAAATCCTTGTAAAATTCTTCTTTCAACTCGGCAATTAATTTGATTGCTTTTTTCAAGCCCTCAGCCTCGCGAGCCATTCCGATGTAATCCCACATGATGTGTCCCAACATTTTGTGGAAGTGATCCGGTGATTTTGTACCCTTGATGTCATACAATCTACGTAAGTGATCGGTAACATTCTTTTCAGCAGCGTCGAATTCCGGCGTGTTAGTTTTAATTTTCGGGGTTTGAATATCGTGTGCGAGATAATCTCCAATCGTGTACGGCAGAACGAAATATCCGTCAGCCAAACCTTGCATCAAGGCTGATGCCCCCAAACGGTTGGCACCGTGGTCAGAGAAGTTACATTCTCCGATAGCGTACAATCCCGGGATGGTTGTCATCAAGTTGTAGTCAACCCAAAGACCTCCCATAGAGTAGTGGATTGCCGGGTAAATCATCATCGGATTGTGGTACGGGTCAACAGCAGTGATCTTTTCGTACATTTGGAACAAGTTTCCGTAACGTTCCTCGATTACGTGTCTTCCCAAACGGTCGATAGCGTATTTGAAATCCAGGAACACGGCTTTACCGGTGTTGTTTACTCCGAATCCGGCGTCGCATCTTTCTTTAGCGGCACGGGATGCCACGTCACGCGGAACCAAGTTTCCGAATGCCGGGTAACGACGCTCCAAGTAGAAGTCACGATCTTCGTCCGGGATGTCGTTCGGGTTTAACGTACCGGCTTGTAATTTCTTGGCATCTTCCAATTTTTTCGGAACCCAAACACGTCCGTCATTACGTAATGATTCGGACATCAAAGTCAACTTACTTTGTTGGTCTCCGTGTACCGGAATACAAGTTGGGTGGATCTGCACGAAACAAGGATTTCCGAACATGGCACCGCGTTTGTAAGCTTGCCAAGCGGCACTACCGTTACATCCCATGGCGTTGGTTGACAAGAAGAACACGTTACCGTATCCTCCGGTAGCCAGAACCACGGCATGAGCTCCGAAACGTTCGATCTTTCCGGTAACTAAGTTACGGGCAATAACACCTCTTGCTTTTCCATCTACGATAACGATATCCAATACTTCGTGACGGGTATATGATTTGATTTTACCTTTTTCAATCTGACGGTTCATGGCCCCGTAGCATCCTAACAACAATTGTTGTCCGGTCTGACCGCGGGCGTAGAACGTACGGCTTACCAATGCTCCACCGAAAGAACGGTTATCCAAAAGACCGCCGTAATCACGAGCAAACGGTACACCTTGAGCGACACACTGGTCGATGATGGCGTTACTTACCTCTGCCAAACGATACACGTTAGCCTCACGGGCACGGTAGTCACCACCTTTAATAGTTTCATAAAATAGCCTGTATACAGAGTCGTTATCATTCGTGTAGTTCTTAGCGGCGTTGATACCTCCTTGTGCAGCGATAGAGTGTGCACGACGGGGAGAGTCCTGATAGCAGAATGTGGTTACATTGTATCCTAATTCAGCAAGACTGGCAGCAGCCGATCCACCGGCAAGTCCGGTACCCACGATGATAACATCAAGTTTTCTTTTATTAGCAGGACTCACAACATTGATATGGGCTTTGTGATTCGACCATTTCTGGGCTAGCGGGCCTGCTGGTATTTTAGCGTTTAATTCTGTCATAACCTTAGTAATTTTAGATTTTAAATTTTAAATTTTAAATTTAGATCGTTGATTCATGCAATTTAAAATCTACAATCTATAAATTTAAAATTGTTGTTAGTTTGCCAGTCCAAGCATGAAATAAAGCGGAATGATGCTAAAGCCTGCAGCAATGATGAAAGCGAAGATTTTAGCCAGGCATTCCAGTCTTTTTCTCCAAATTTGGTTACAGAAACCGATAGATTGGAAAGCTGACCAGAAACCGTGGGTCAAGTGTAATCCCAAGAAAATGCCTCCCAAGATGTAAAGCAAACAGTAGATGATGCTTGATTTAAATAGTCCGGAAACCAAAGCATAGGTATTTTCCATGGCAGTACCGTCCACGTTGATCTCGGTTAAAAGAGGATCTCCGGCAAACTTGATTTTCCACCAGAAGTTCCAAAGGTGAACAAGCAAGAAGATCAAAACCAAACCTCCCAAGATGTACATGTTTCTGGATGACCATGTACAATTTCCTGATTGTCTGCGAAGATCGTACTTGATAGGACGTGCGCCTCTGTTTTGAAGAGTCAAGATAGAAGCCAAGATGATATGGATAATGAATCCTATGGCAAGAATCGGTTCTACGATTTTAATGATAGGATTCGTAGCCATGAAATGGGCCCCGATGTTAAATAACTCTCCACTATTATCTACAATCAAAAGTAGATTCAGTGCTAAGTGGACGCACAAAAACGCAATAAGAAAAAGGCCTGATAAACTCAGAATGATCTTTTTCCCGATCGACGATGTTAAGAAATTACTCATAATTAGGTCTATTTATTGATAACTATTTAAATTCTTTATCCGGCACAAAAGTATCTATTTTTCCGTCATTTTAAACGGGTTTATCTATTTTAAAATCATTCTAAATATACAGAATTTTTTCCGTAATGAAATAAGTTATCAAGGTTTATAAAGTTTATAAGGTTCATAAAGTATTTACAGTGTTTTATCCCTTGTACACGATGATTTACAATAAATGTGCCAAGGGGTCTTTGGGTTATGCGAATACTTGAAATATTACTTTATAAACTCTATTTCAAAATTGCTTTATAAATGACCTCTTGAATTTTTGTACGGATATTATCCTTGATAAGTTTGTCGTTGAATTCGTTGGGGTAAATCCGGTTGGATAGAAAGATGTAGATTAATTGGTTGTCCGGATCGTTCCATGCGATGGCTCCTGTGAATCCCGTGTGTCCGTAACTGGAACAGGGAGCTTCCTTGCAGGTCGGGCCTGATTTGTTGGGCAAGGTTTCCGGTTTGTCGAATCCGAGACCCCGTCTGTTTTGGTCGAGAGGTAAGTGTGTTTGAGTGAAAAGGTCGATAGTCGTAGAATCAATGAGACGTTCTCCCCCGTATGTCCCGCGGTTCAAGTAAACACTCATGATTTTGGCTAGGTCTTCTGCCGTGGAGAACAAACCGGCATTACCGGACACTCCGCCCATGAGTGCTGCGATCGGGTCATGCACGTACCCGTGTAATTGGGATTTTCTGAAAATATCATCTTTATTGGCGGGAACCACTCTTTTCATGTCGAGATTAAAATGAGCGTTGAAGTCCGTGTTATAGGCTCCCAGTCTTTTAAAGAAATGTTTCCGGCAATAAACATCAAAAGGTGTGGCGGATTGTTCTTCCACGATGTCTTTTAATAGCACGAATCCGAGGTCGCTGTAAGTGTATTTTTTCTGGGGTAGCAGTTTGGAGTTTAAAATCAAATTGTGAATGGAGTCTTGGAAATGCTTGTGAATATAGAAATGCGGGGAAACGACCAAGTAGCCTTCGCCCCCCGTGAAATTAAACGTGCTGTCCCGGTAGGTGAATTGGGGATTCAGGTACAGTCGATCCCGGAGTTTACGGGTATTGGTTTTCGTGTATTTTGTCGTGAACAACCGGCCTTGCATTTTATCCCAGTCAATGGCGTGCTGGAAGAAAGAAAAAGATGCTCTTAATCCGGCTGAATGTAACAACAATTCCTTGACGGTAATATCTTGCTTGTCGGTTCCCCGAAGAGAGTAAGAGTACCGGACAATCGGGGAGTCGAGTGTTATATATTGCTGGTCATAAAGCATCATGACTGCCGGAAGAGTCGCCGCTATTTTCGTGATGGAGGCGATGTCGTATATGTTGTCGGTTGTATTTTTCTTTTTTTTGTCATAAGTGTTGAAACCAAAGGCTTTGTTGTAGACAACATAACCGTCTTTTGCCACGAGAACCTGACAGCCAGGAGTCGCTTTTGCTTTTATGGCGGCTTGGCATATGCTGTCAATTTTAAGGAGGAGCTGTGAATTCATGCCGCAACTTTCCGGCTGGTAATATCCTAATCGTAGTTTCGGAGTGGATAGTCCGGTACCGGCGGGATAGTAGTGATTGATACTTACGGGTAATTTCCCGTTCACGTTGATCCCCCCGAAAATGGCTTGGGCGGTAAATTGTTGTGCAGGTGTGTCATGTGAATAGCTCACGATGATGGCATCCATGGGGAGGTAGCTGTACAAGTCAATTCCGTAAGGCGTGGCCGGGTGGCAGAACACGATGTGTTTTCCTTTCAGTAGCTTAATAACATTAACAAGTTCCATGGTCGCCCCGAATTGCCGGGATGCCGTGTTACGGGCAGCACTGTTATACAGGATAACACAATTGTATTTCGATAGATTGTTAATCAGTTTCTCCACTTTTTCTTTTGAGGCACCGGGTGATAGAGAAAAGTGAGCGCAAGGGGCGTATTTCTCTAGTGTACTCTCGAAAACGGGGGCTTTCCGGTCACCAAAATTCAATGAGGCAACACGTAGCGTGTCTAAATGTGTCAACGGGAGCAGGAGGCCGTCATTTTTCACGAGAGTAATTGCTTTGGCGTATGTTTCTTGTAATAAAGCTTTGGCTGATGGGGAACTCAATCGTTCGGTCAGCCGGGCGGTGTCCACGGCAGCAGCATACGGGAGTACGAATTCTGCTTTTGCTTCAAGTACTTTTCGGCATTTTTCGTCGATCATCTCTTCCGTGAGAACACCTTTGCGGATAGCTGCTTTGATTTTTTTCACGGAGGTTTCCACGTTTTCCGGGAATAACAGAATATCGTTTCCTGCTGCTAGCGCCTCTACATCAGCCTCTCCGGGAGTTCTTCCTTTGGTGACACCTTTCATGTTCATGGCATCCGTGAAACACAGACCGTCAAAGTGTAATTTCTTGCGTAGCAGATCCGTGATGATCTGTTTGGATAGAGAAGCCGGGATATTGGTCGTATCATAGGAAGGTACGTTTAGGTGGGCAATCATGACGCCCGGTATCCCAGCCTCGAAGAGTTGACGGAAGGGGTACAATTCAACCGTGTCAATACGTGCCGCAGAGTGGCGAATCAAGGGGAGTGCCAAGTGTGAATCAACGTCTGTGTCCCCGTGTCCCGGGAAGTGTTTAGCCACGGCCATCACGTGCTGGGATTGTAGACCTCGCATATATTGTAAGGTCCGGTTGCCAACCTCTTCTTTCTTTTCCCCGAATGACCGGATGCCGATGACCGGGTTTTTGGGGTTAACGTTAATATCGGCCACGGGTGCAAAATTCACGTGAATGCCCATTGCCCGGCATTGCTGTCCGATGGCTGCTCCCAGACGGTAAATGAGGTTCGTGTCTCGAATGGCTCCCAACAAGGTCTGGTTGGGAAATTCCATGGCGGGCTTAATCCGCCAGCCGACTCCGTTTTCTGCATCCATGCCGATTATGAGAGGAATTTTTGCACTCCGTTGGTACTTATTTGTCATTAGAGCTTGTCTTAGTGGACTGCCTTGAAAAAAGATAATTCCCCCGATATGATACTTTTCAATGGTTGTTCCCAGGTGATTCTCGTACACGCTGTCTTTGTTGCTATAGGCGGCCACCATGATCAACTGTCCGATTTTTTCATCCAGATTCATGGTATTTAATGTCGAATCGGCCCATGAGGACTGAGCTTGACCGTGGAGTGAGGGTAGGAGCATGCAGAATAGTCCGATTGCGGAAAGGAGCTTGTGCATGGTAGTTATGAGTTTTAACGTTAGAGGTTGGTTAAAAAAAGTGCGGCAAACATGAATAGATTGCCGCACTTGTATCAATAGATTGGATATTATTTCAATAATTCAGCAATCTTTTGTTTTAATTCATCACCTCTTAAATTTTTAGCAATGATTTTGTTATTTTCGTCCAATAATACTGTGTGAGGAATTCCGCTTACACTGTATAATTGTGCAGGAGCTGATTGCCAGCCTTTCAAATCAGAACCGTGTTTCCATACCAAACCGTCATCAGCGATAGCTTTTACCCAAGCCTCTTTGTTGTTATCCAAAGATACACCGAAGATTTCCAATCCTTTCGGGTGGTATTCTTTGTAGATTTCAACTACATGAGGATTTTCACCGCGGCAAGGACCACACCATGAAGCCCAGAAATCGATTAATTTCACTTTACCCTTGATGTCATACAAAGAGATTGATTCTCCTTCCGGGGTCGTGATCGTGAAGTTCGGAGCGATTTGGCCAATAGCTGTGCTTTCTAATTTAGCGATTTGAGCAGCAATAGCTTTACCTTGTGCGCTAGCTTTTGCTTTTTCACCCAGTAAGTTATATCTTTCTTTCAACTGCTCGTATTCCATTTGTCCCATGCCGGATACGATAACGAAAGTTGAAACATAAGAATCCGGATTAGCTTTGATTAATTCAGTTTCTTTAGCTTGAGCATCCGTCATTAATTTTGCGTATGCTTCTTGTACAGCCTGCATTTTAGCCTGATCTCCATTAGCTGCTTGATATTCTTGTTGTAATTTCATGGCCTCTTGTTGAGTTGTCGTGTTGATAGCCATGAATTGGTCATATATTTTTTGACCTTCGCTACCAGTAACAGTTAATCCTGCCTGTCCAGCATTGACTGTAATATTTGCATTTTCTAACATGAATGGAATAGCTCCTCTCTGACCGATAACCATGATATAAGCACCGGTAGGTTCACTTACGTTTCCGGTAAATTCAAATGAACCGTTCTTCACGTCAGCTTTTGCTAATGTGTCAAGGCTACTGCCATTAACAGTTGCGATAATAGCCTTACCATCCGGCATTCCTTCTACCGTTCCGGTAACTTTGTAACCACTTTGGGCGTTACATGCTGCAAGGGTCATACTTGCTGCAACGATTGATAATAAAAGTTTTCTCATGTGTTTTTAGTTTTCTAAATATGAAATATTGTGTCTTTAATGAATCTTAGCTTTCATGAACCAGATCTCCTTAAAGGCAATGTTTATTCTTAATTTTGCGTATTTCTCTAAAATTTGATTATTTCGGTGAGTTCCGCGCATACCTAAATCAACGGCAACCCCCAACATCAACTCTTGGCGGGCTAGACGAAGAGGCATTTGGGTTCCGACGGTTAGGCCATAAGTGTTAATGTCTGTGTAATTGAATTTGAGTTGAGAGCGAGTAAAATAAGCTCCAGCAGTATATTTATTCCTTTGCCACCAATAACGCCCAGACTCGTTGGGTTGTAATGATCCTCCAATGGCTGCTTTATGGTAGTCTTGGAATTCCTGATTCGTTCCGAATTCTTCGTAAGCTGACATTTTCTGAAATGTGTAATCTCCTGCAAATATCCATTTTTTATTGTATTGATAGGAGGCTCCAACAATCATTCTGAAAGGAAAAAATACCTCTCCATTGTCCCAGCTTTCGTCGTTAACATTTATAATGGCACCGCTTGTATTACTAATTTTATTGGCAACAAAAGTTCTATTTCCATGCAATGATGTACCAAAATTAAAACTACCTCCAAGCGTTAGTTCTGATTTTTTTGTTAATGGTAAGGGTAATTGAAAGCCTAATGTAAACAAACTACTATTGATGCGAGTTAAGGTTTGTGATTTAAGATAGTATCCACTTGTGGCTGGTTGCATCACAAGAGTTAGACGGTCTTCAACTTTGCCGAATACATAAGAGGCATTTACCCCCACTGATAATCGGCCAAATTGGTAAGCCATTCCTAAATAGGCTTCGTTCAATCCACCCAATCCCTCTAATTGCTGTACATAAAACATGGTAGGATCCTCGATTAAAGGATAGGAATAGATCAAATCGAATCCCCGGTCTGATCTCTGCACTAAGCCCAGCGAAACGAATGTTTTTTTATATACTCGGAATGCCATGTTTAGCGAGGCATTTTGAGCCACTTTATAGTTGGAATGATCTTTATAAGTAGAAACATCGACGTACTCTCCTGTGACACCCATTTGGAAGTAGAACCTCATTGAATCTAATGCCGTGTAAGATGCCGGGTTTAAGAAGTTGATATTATAATTATCCCTCATGGCAGCAGAAACTCCACCCATTCCAGTATAGGCTCCATAGTTATCGGGTAATAATCCAACTCCGAATTTGGAATAGGGGGTACCCATATTGTTTTGTCCCCATGCTCCGAGGGTAAAAAGTAATATTGCAATGCTTGTAAATATTTTTTTCATACTCATTGTTATAAACGGCAATAATTTTTTTACTAATAGTTCGCATAATAAATTCGTAATACCGGGGTCTTGTCAACGATAAGTCTTTGGAACGTGAGATTGTTTGCTCCCACGAATGTATTGATTTCATCGACGCCGACTTGTACAGGGCTACCTGCTAAACCGATTAGTAAATTAAGTTCCGGATCTATACCGCCGGTCCCATTGCTTACCATACTGTTATAATAATCCGTGATGTCTATTCTATATTTTCTGTCCTCCTTGTAGTTCGGGTTTGTTTCGAGATAACCGAATACCGAATTACCGGATAAATCGGTCAGTTTACCGGAGATTCTGGAATATTTATCTAAGGTAAATACTTGAATTGTTGTAGGTTCCGGGATGTCTTCAAAGTTGTCGATTTTGGGCTCCAGAACAATTTCTACCTTTAAAATTGTCCGGTAGGGATTAACATCCGATTTGAAGGGTAATTTCATCTTTAGCATATACCCGTTTTGCCCTTGAATAACGGCTTTGTTTTCGTTAGAATATGGTAACGGATTGTTCCATGAAACATTGCTAAACCGAACGGAAGGAGAGTGTTCGATGTTCGTGAAAGCGTAATATCCTCCGCTAGCGTAAGCGGCCAAGGGCCGAAACGTGTATGTTCCGGTGTTTACATCCAGGTGATAATGACATCTTAGCGACAAGCCTGAACCGTCGATCGGTAATAAAGCCATGTTATCCTTGTCCGGCACGATCGTTAAACCGGCAAAATAACGCATAAAATCCAGTGCATTATTCGGGTCTAGAATGGAATCCTGTCTCCGGATGAGACTGAAGAGTTCTCTTCCCAAATCGTCATCCAACTTGAAATACCGTTCATTATTATTTTGAGTGAAAAATTGTTTTTCCAGCTTGACACTCAACGTGGCTAATGGTTTCTCCGGGGCATATAATGGAAGGGTTTCATTGTTGTAGATACTGGGATCGTCAAAGTCCGTAGGGGGAAAATTTTTCAGCCGGTATACCCGGTAGGTTTGTAAAGTCGCTGTATCTCCTGCCAAAATCTTTGTACTGGCATTAAAAGGGAATACAAGAGTCAAAGAATCGTAGACGTAATTATCATCATAATTCGGTATCCCGGTATTCCCGCTTCCGATAAGTTGGAAATAAGGAGTGGCGGTTGTAACTCCCGTGGTCTTATCAGTCATTTTCCCTAAAGTGAGCTGATTACTTTCTAACATATTAGATAATATATTAAGACTTGTGGGAAATGAATCCAATCGAACGGTGGATGTCTCGATGTCAAAAGTTTCTATATTCACGTAACCCTCGGCGGGGACCATCGTATCTCCAATCGTGTTTAGGTCATTGTTGCATGAATATAGAACGAATAAAAGACCTGCCAGAAAAACTATTCTCATGTTATAATCTGTTTTGATTTAATCAAGATGCGAAGGTATAACTATTTTCTAAATTACGGAAGAACCTGCGATCATTTTATCTGAATAAATTGTAAAAAAGAGAAACAAGATATATTTCATCTTTTTTTTATTGGATTTGTTTTTAAAATGTGTAGTTTTGCCTACTGTTTTTGTAGCATGAAGAGAATTAAAACGAAGTAAATAATTTAAATAACTAGGTAAATAGATAAGTATGAGAACATTAAATTTTTTGGTTCTGGCAGTATTAGGCTTAATCTTTGCTTCTTGTGATGACGACGATCATCTGGGGGATTGGGAAAAATCGGTAGAGTTTGGTGGTGCACCCCGAGAGGCAGCCGTATGTTTTACGGATCCAGCAACCGGAACTGTTTTTGTTAGTTTAGGATTAGGTGCTAAAGGTGTAGAATTTACAGATACGTATTATTTCAATGACGAGGATGAAGGCAGGTTAAATTGGAAAAAGGTAACAGGAGTGAATTCTGAATTTCCAGCAGATATGAATACTGGAACGGGAGAAAATCTTGGTAATGGTCGTCACTCTGCCGTGGCTTTTGTGATTGGAGAATGGGCTTATGTCGGAACGGGTTATGTTCCTGCTTTTTCATTTGGTAGTACCAATGATAAAGAGAATATCCGTGATCGTAAATTTTTTAATGATTTCTATCGGTTTAACGTGAAAACGAAACAGTGGCAAAAAGGCTGGTCTTCCAAAATGATTGTTAATGGTGTCGAGGTAGAAGGTCGTCGAGATGCTATCGCATTCACTGACGGGAAATACGGTTACGTGGGAACGGGTTACGGTGAAGATAATAGAGTATTTAAAGATTTTTATCGGTTTGACCCTGTTTCGGAGACTTGGGAAGAGGTTTCTTTCCCGGGAGAGTCTCGTTATGGCGGAACTGCTTTTGTTGTAAATAATGCCGCTTATGTGTGCTTAGGAGCAAAGAGTGTTGGAGCTACTTCTAATTATGCTACGGATGTTATAAAGTTTGACTTTGCAACTCAGTCATGGGAAAAAATGCCTAATTCCTTAACAGATAAACCGGGCGTGAAACAGGATAAGGATTATGATCGGATTCCGCGTGTGTACGCTGTTTCTTTTGTTTCAAATGCAGGGAGTGACAATGAAGAATACGCTTATGTTGCAACGGGTCAAGGAAGAAATTCCGGAACAGTTTGGAAGTATAACCATAAAAAAGATCAATGGCACCAGATGGAAGATTTGTCTAGTATGGCAAATGCTTTGGTTATGGGTGTTGGATTTACTTACAAGGGTTATGGATATTACACCACAGGTGGCGGTAGTGCAGATGTTTATACCAGTTTGAACTCGGATACTTGGAGATTTATCCCGGATGTAAAAGAAACTCGTAGAAACGACTATTAATTTAGTTTGGTCATATAAAAGTTTACGAATTCTGACAAGATCATTTTCTTGTCAGAATTTTTTTATTGTAACGATATATACTTTCTGATTGTCATTATGGAATGAAAAAGAAGAGGGCTAAAAAGGGATTATAAAAAATTGTAGCAATGTAACAAATGGGAATACTAGTGTTATATATTATCAGAGTCGTTCGAGTTGTGTATTATGTTCAGCAACATTTTGATTGGGCTAGTTATGGTGATATATGTTGAAAAGAATATTTGAATGTATACAATTCAAACATTTTTCAATTATGGAGCACCGTTTTAAAATTATTGAAAATACATTCAAATATTTGGTGTTGTTCATTTAAATGATAGTGTACAAGATACTCTTTATTTTTATACGTTCAACCCGAATACAGAATGTTCATGTATATTTTTCTCCAATGGAATACATGGTGAGAGTCCGTTCTAAGCAGCTTCTACTGGAAAGTGTTTGGAAATACTGATAGAACAAGGATATATAATATTTTCACTTGAAAATGGAACTCGTTGTATCGTATTTTAAGGAAAATGTTGATGTAGTTCTGTATATGAATAATGATAATAAATTGTATCCTATACGTTTTTCGTAAAATCATTAGAATTTGTCAAGTATCGAAAGTGTAAGATTGTATGTTAATGATGAAAAAGAAATGGGAGGAAAAACTATAAGTATTCCTCCCATTATAATAGTTTATCTCATCGTTAAAAGCATAGATGCGGTCATTCCAGTTGATTTTTTTCTTAATTTTATAATTGTGGAAATTTTCAACTAGTAAGAATACATAATTATTCCATGTCGGGTCTCCTAAAGGATAGGCATATGTGAAAGTTATTGACTGTGCTTGATAATTCGGGTCTCTAAAAAATGTTACAGAACCGATTGTACCTGGATTTAGACTATTGGTGACGGCACACGATGATATCATGTCATTCATTCCGTATGACTTTAGCTCAGGAAGTAAGACTGGTATTTCAAAGTTTTGTATTTTTCCTGTACGGTCACGATTATAATTAGCGTGTTCGTATACGGTAAGGGTATATTTTATTGGATTTACAAGGGAATTGCGTTGGGTATGTTTGGGCAATTTTTCTAATAATTCATTATAAGTGTCATAGTATTCGATATCTCCATTAGGAGTAATATAAGTCGCTAAATCCGGAAACTCTTGGAGTCTATTATGGATTGCTGCAACTTCTTCATCCTCTAATATCATAAGCGTGTCATTTTCCATATAGAAAGGTGAAGAGTAAGTTTTTCCATTATAAGTGAAATCAAATGTTTCTCTTAGTGGAAGAAGTTGATCATTGCTCCGTAAATTTTCTGTCGGAGCGAGTTCTAGATCTGAATTTTGGCATCCAATCATGACACCAATGAACAAGGCGATTAAAATTGTAATTTTTTTCATAATCTTTATTTTTATTGATAAATATTAGTCCCGATATAGAAACATAAATGAGCTATTTATGTGAAGATTACGGTTTTTCTTCAACTGTTTGTTTTACTTTTTTGCTACACCTCACTTTCTTGAAAGTTTAACTAAATGATGAAATTTTGATAATTTATTGCTCTTTGTGTTTTGTGCGTTTTTTATTTGTTACATTTGCAAATGTATGATAATAAATCGTTGCAGAATAGGTTAATTTGTGGCGAAATTGTTCCTTTTTTTATGATGTTTTTATTTGTGTTATATGATAAATATGTTATAGTAAATCTTGTTTATGAATAAACATTTTGGTGTAAGTTGGGGTATAGCGGTAATTGCTATTTTAGGAGTACTCGTTTGGCAGGCACTTTCGATTGTTGAATTATATCATTTCCAGAATGAGAGATTTATCACTAAAGTGAATCATAGGATTACTCGTACTGTTAACGAGTTGAATTTGTTTGCAGTGCAGAAGTCTACTGCCGTTTCAGTTGTACGTTCTGTTCCCTGTTTGACACTTACAAAAGGGGAAAAAATCGAAAGGTGCCGGCTGCAGAGAGATGATGATTTGGCTGATGCTGAATATCGGGCAACATATGATATCCGGGATACAACTCTTTGGACATTGGAAAAATTTTATTCACTTCTTAGACAAAGCAGGAGGATGGGTGATAAATCTTTTCCTATTGTGATTAATTTGTTGGATAGTTTGGGGAATAGGATTGATAGTCTTAGTTGTGGATACATTCCTCCTTGGGTAAGGATGAAAGCAGAACCTGTCCGGTTGGGTTTTCTAGAAAAACACGTGTTGGAGGTTGAGTGTATGTTTCCGGTACATCAGTTTTGGAACCGTTCAAAAAATTCTTTCGTCCTTGTATTCGTGTTTACGGTTTTGTTGATCGTTTGTGTGATGTTTCTAACACGTAAAATTAATCGAGAGAGAAAACATACTATTGGGCAGCATTTTTTTCTTGATACCGTGATGCATAATTTGCAATCACCATTGGATTATATGAGTTTTACACAGGAAGTTCTTAGCAAGAAGTACGGAAACATGATGGAAATAGAGGATCAGCAGGCTCTGGAAGGAATTCGGGAAAAGCAATCGGATATGGGACGTGCCATTACTCGTTTGTTAACTTTGTCGGATATATTTCACCGGATTCAAATTTATCCTTGTCCTCTCTGTTTGAAAGAGATGCTTGAAAAGCTACGTGCCTTGAATTTTGTGAAAATTCCACATGGGAAACAGGTAAACGTGAATATTTCCTGTGAGATGGACAATCCGGAAGTTTCTGTCGATCCGGTCTATCTACCGATTGTTTTTGAAAATTTGATTGGTAATGCTATAAAGTACTCCGGAAAGAGTGTGAAAATAGATATTCGTTGTCAAGGAAAAGGAAAATGGATTGAAATTCGGGTAAAGGACAATGGAATTGGGATTCCATCCCGTAGTTTAAAACGTATTTTTGAAATTTATTATCGTGATCCTTCCATGCGGGATGATCATTCTAGAAAAGGTTTCGGGATCGGTCTATCTTTTGTACATTCTGTTGTGAAAGCTCATCATGGAAAGATAACCGTTCATAGTGTTGTAAATGTGGGAACTGAATTTATTATTATTTTACCTCGTAAACAATGGAAAAGAAAGTAGATGTTTTGTACGCGGAAGACGATGACAAGATGGCTGGCGTTGTGAAAAAGTTGTTGGAAGATAATGAATTTCATGTCCGGATTGCCTGTGACGGAAGGCGGGCATGGGATATTTTTCAGCGTAGTATTCCGGATTTGTTGTTACTGGATTTGGAAATGCCGAGAAAAGACGGGTTGGAAATCGTTAAGTTGGTTCGAAGGGTTAATAAACGAGTTCCGATTGTTTTTTATAGTTCGTACATGAATGTCGAAAAAGAGTTGGAGGCAATAAAATTAGGAGCGGATGATTGTATTCGGAAAGGTTGTCCGATGGAGCTATTATTGGAAAAATTGAGAAGTATTTATCGTCGAGTTATAAGGGATGAAGGAAGCCCCCAAATATATTTCTTGTCAGAAACGACAAAATTTAATGCCGTGGTAGGGCTGTTAGTGATAAATGGGAAAAATTTACTTTTGAAATCAATGGACTCTCGTTTACTTCATTTGCTTTGTGTCAAGATGCACGAGATTGCAAGTAATGATTATTTGATTCGTGGGTTATGGGGCAATTATAGCTATGCCGAGAAAGGAAATGCGTTGAGAAAGGGCATTAGCCGTTTGAGAGATATTTTGGAGGTTGATACTGCTTTGGTGGTCGGAAATTCTTTTGGGGAAGGGTATTTTCTGACTTTAAAGGGAATGTAACATTCTTCTATCGTTTCAAACCAATACATCCTCTTGCATATATCCGTTATGTATTCGTTATCCTATCGTTAAAGTATCGCTCTATAGCAACGAAGATTTAACGAGGAGGTAACGAAGACATGAAACAAGGATGTAAGCTTTGGGGTGGAGAAAAAAGAGAGAGGGTGTTGATAATTCATGTGGGAGAGAGATTTTGGGAGGGTAAAAGGAGGGATATAATGAAGATGCAAACTTTTTTATTATCTTTATCCCCGAAAATATATGTTTATCGAATGAAGAAATTTGGCGTTATTATATTCTTCTGTTTGGCGACATTGGGAGTGTCGGCACAATGGAATACGGCAAATATGTTGCGAGTGGGGAAGAGTGCGATCATGTTTGACGACTACGTGAGCGCGATCGAGAATTTCAATAATATCATACGGATAAAACCTTTTTTATCCGAACCTTATTTTTTCCGGGGACTGGCAAAGTTGAACTTGGATGATTTCGAAGGGGCTATCCGGGATTACACGCAGGCGATTGAGCTGAACCCGAACTATTTCCATGCTTACATGTACCGGGGGATCGCCTATCATAATATGAAACAGTACGAGGAGGCCATGCATGATTATAATACGGCGATTGCGATTAATCCGGGAGAGGCTTATGTGTATGCGAACAGGGCAATTACCGAGGCAGATATGGGAGATTACAAGGCGGCGGAGAAGGATTATTCGAAGGCGTTGATTATCGATAAAAATTTATTACCGGCATATTTGAACCGGGCAATCATGCGGGAGAAACTGGGGGATCAAGAAGGAGCAATCGCGGATTGTAACATGGCTATCAAATTGAATATGTTCTCGGATGATGCTTATGGTTTGAGGGGATATTTAAGGTTTCAAGCAAAAGAGTATCACGATGCGATAGAGGATTACAACAAGGCTTTGAAGATTAACCCGGAAAATAAGCGGATTCTTATGAGCCGGGCGATTACCTGGTACGAGATGAAGAAATATCCCGAGGCATTGGAGGATTACACGGCCGTCTTGAAGGTGGATAGTACTTATGCATATGCTTATTATAATCGGGCTTTGTTGAGATCGGAAATCGGGGATGTGAATAATGCCATTCAAGATTTTGACCAGGTGTTGGAAATGAACCCGGATAACATACTGATTTATTTCAACCGCGGGTTGTTAAAGATGGAGATCAAGGATTACGAGGGGGCTTATAACGACTTCTCTCAAAGTATATCAATATACCCGGATTTCGTGAAGGCGTATCTGGCAAGGGCCGCGACGAGTATGGATATGCGGGATTACGATGCGGCCGAAAAGGACCGTTACAAGGCGGAAGAGATCATGGACCGATATCGGCGAATGAAGGATGGGGATCAGAATGCTTTGGTGGATACTACGGAGAATTTCAAGCGATTGATAGATATAAACTCCCGGGATGACCGGATGAAAGACGTGATCAACGGACGTTTGCAAGACCGGAACGTGATTATCGAATTACAGGATATGTTTATCGTGCAGTACCTGTCGCTGGATACGTTGCGGAAAGGGAAAGTGCAATATTTCGACAAGCGGATCATGAAGTTTAATCAGGAGCATAATTATAACCCGGCTTTGACAGTTTCAAATAAGAAGTTTAATTACCCGAGGGAATTCGAGGATAATTATATCGAGAGCTTGTCTTCGGATATCCGGAAAAACAAGAATGTTACGGATGCTTTGTTACTGCGCGGTTCATTGTATCTGAACCGGGGAGATTACACGAAAGCGATCGAGGATTTCCGTGCTGTATTGGAGCGAGAGCCGAATCATCTGTTTGCTTTGATGAATTTGGCAAGTGCCCGTTCCCGAATGTACGATTACATCGAGTCGATAGAAGAGAAGACTTCCCGTGTCGTGGGTGAGGAGAAGAAAGTGGAGCGCAACGTGGATTACTCTTTGGTGCTGGAAGGGAATAACAAATGCTTGGAGATTGATCCGGAGTTCGTTTTTGCCATGTTTAATATTGCTAACGTGTACGCCAAGAGCGGTGAGATTCAGAAAGCAATTGATATGTACACGAAAGTGCTGGAAGTGGATAAGGATATAGCCGAGGCTTATTTTAACCGAGGTTTACTCTATATATACCAAGGAAACCGGAGCGCTGCTAACGTGGATTTGAGTAAGGCCGGGGAACTTGGATTAACGGATTCTTACAGTATTATCAAGCGCTATTGTTCGGTGGAGGAAGAGTGAATAATTGAAAATTGAAAATGGAGAATTGAAAATGGAAGGAATTATTTTGTGATTTCTGATTCGTCGAATCTCTTCATCGGAAATCAATAAGATTTAAAATTGTCTGATTCTCCATTCTTTCGGGTAGTAGTTGTTCACCCGGTTGCCAACTTCTTTTACCCAGCCGAGTCCGGTGCCTTTGTAGGTGATGAGAATCCATTCCCCTTGAGGGGCCTCGAAACGGATGTCTTCTTTGCGTAAAAATTGGAGGGCTGTGGTGAGATCCACTTCTTGACGGATAACGTGCTTTTGTTGCAGTTTGTGGTATAGAGCCAGAGAATGGGCTGGTTTCGTCCTCCCTTTAATACATTCTCCGATTTCACATCCTTTATAAATGACCCCGGCTTTGGAGGAAAGGTATTGGATAAATTCGGCGTGTTGTTTTGGAAGGATGCCTAATGTTTCTCCCGCAATGTAAGGAGTGTATTTTGTCATGTCCGGCAGGAGGGGGAGGATGTCTGCCGGGAGTTTGACTGAGGGGGATGGGGTCGCTCGCTTTTCTTTCTTCATGGTAAAGGGTGTCCCGTCATTTTTTTGAATGACTCCCATGAATAAACCTTCTCCGCTAGTTCTGTGCGGGTAGAAATGGTACCCGTGGAGAGGAAAGGGGGACGGGGTGATAGCTGTAAAATTATGCCGGATTTCAACGGATGATGCATCGAACGTGGTTAAAATCCAGTTTAATATATCTTCATTTTCTCCCGGATTGTAGGTACACGTGCTATACACGAGATACCCCCCGGGGGCGAGAGCATCCCACACGTCGGAAAGTATTCTTCTTTGACGCTCTTCACAAAGACGCAGATTATTCTCGCTCCATTCCGTGATGGCTTTCTCGTCTTTCCTGAACATACCTTCCCCGGAACAGGGGGCATCCACGAGAATCATGTCGAACGCTCCTTTCAGTCCAGTGAAACGATTGGGGTCGCTATTGGTGACAACAATATGATCATGTCCCCATTTAATAATATTTTCTTTGAGAATGGAGGCTCTTGATTTAATTACTTCGTTGGAAACCAGCAATGAATCTTTGGGCAGATTGTTTGCTAGTAGCGTGGATTTACCACCCGGTGCCGCGCATAGGTCGAGAACCCGGAGAGGGGTATCCCCGGTTATCTGCTGAAGAACGACTTGCAGAAACATGGAGGAGGCTTCTTGCACGTAATAAGCTCCCCCGTGTAGCAACGGGTCGGAGGTGAACGAGGGACGCTCCTTCAAGTAGTATCCATTACTGCACCAGGGAACTTGTCGGGAAAGTAATTCCGAGAAGGGGAGATCGGTGTTTGCCGTTTTCTCCGGGTTTAACCGGATGGAAGTGGGGGACTCCGAAACTAACGCTTGGAAAAAGGTTTCCGATTCGTTCCCAAGGAGCTGCTGCATCCTTTCTGTAAATGCTGGCGGTAATGAGATCATAGACACATTGGATTAATGGGGCAAATTTAGTGATTTATTTCCTGATATATTTTACCTTTGCGAGAGAAAAGAGATCGTGGAGTTGATTAATAGACAAAAATAGAATGATTGAGATTAGTGAAAATTTTAGTTTAAAAGAATATAACACGTTTGGTATAGACGTGACTTGTAAATATTTTGTGAAGTGTGATCAAGAGAGCGAATTATTGGAATTCGTGGGATCATACGAGTTAGACCCGGAGGAAATTCTACTTTTGGGAGGGGGAAGTAACTTCTTGTTCACGGAGAATTTTGACGGGGTTGTCTTTTATCCCGTGATGCAAGGGTGCGAGATCGTGAGGGAAGATGATAAATACGTGTTTGTCCGTGTAGGAAGTGGTGTCGTATGGGATGATTTCGTGGCGTGGGCTGTCGAACACGGGTATGGAGGGGTGGAGAATCTTTCACTGATCCCCGGGCATGTTGGGGCTACTCCGGTGCAGAATATCGGGGCTTACGGGACGGAAGCGGGGGAATGTATTGACCGGGTGGAAGCCGTGGATATCGTGAAAGGAGAAAAGGTGACGATTGATGCGGCAACGTGTCGTTTCGGTTACCGGGATTCTATTTTCAAACATGAGTGGAAGAATCGCTTTCTGGTAACGTATGTTACTTTTCGTTTGACGAAACATCCCGAGTTCAAGTTGCATTACGGGAGCGTGAAGGATGAAGTAATCCGTTTGGGTGAACCTTCGTTAAAAGCGATACGCCAAGCCATTATTCGTATACGGGAAGCGAAATTGCCGGACGTGAAGGTATTGCCTAATGCCGGGAGTTTTTTTAAAAACCCGATGGTTGAACGTGTTATTGCGGATACTTTGCAGGAAAAATATCCTGCACTGCCGGTTTATCCCGTGGATGATGACCATGTGAAACTGGCTGCCGGGTGGTTAATCGAGGCCGCAGGATGGAAGGGAAAAGTTGTCGGTCATGCCGGGGTACATGAAAAACAGGCGTTAGTATTAGTGAACATGGGTGGGGCAACTGGTATAGAAATTGCACATTTGGCTAACGAGATAAAGAAATCCGTGTTCCTTCAGTTTGGAGTATGGTTAGAACCGGAAGTAAACGTGATATAAAATTTAAAGTTTAAAGTGAAATCAAGAGTATTTATTTGTGCGTTTGGAATCTAAAAATCGTTAAATCTAAAATTAGAACGGGATGGTAAAATATTCGGAAGAGATAGGTATTCGGGGACATTATACGGATTTGGAAGGACGGTTGATCATGAAGTCCTTGTGCGATCTGTTTAATGACGTGGCGAACGTGCAGACTTATGCGCTGAAAATAGACGTGCCCACGTTGAACGAGCAAGGATTGACATGGATGCTGCATAAGTTGCATATTTTGATTAACCGGATGCCGGAACAGGGGGAGAACGTGATGTTGGAAACATGGCCGTCGGGTATTGACCGTTTATTTGCGATTCGTGATTTTAGAATGGTGGCAGGAGAAGAGGTTTTATTACGGGCTACTTCAGAGTGGATGGTGATAGATGTAAATCGTCGTCGTCCCGTGCGTTTGCCGGCTTGCGTGACAGAAACCGCCGCTTTTTGTGTGGATGGTATTCGGGAAATTCCTTTCGAGTTGGATACGAAAAAAATGCCGATAGACTTCGAAAGCACCCGTCGTTTCACGGCAACATACGATAATATCGATTTCAACAAGCACGTCACTCAAGCCACGTATGTGCGCTGGGTTACCAATTCTTTGTCTTACGAGTTTTTAAAGGACCACGAAATTACGGAGTTGGAAATTATTTACGAACATGAAGTGTTGCCGGATAGTGTCGTGTGTGCCGGATGTCATGTTGAGGAGGAAGAAAATCGTGTAAAAGTGTATCACCAGGTGAGAAATGAAAGTTTGGATAAAACGCATTGTTTTGCTGTTAGTTACTGGAAAAAGCGGTAAGAGCTGAGTGTATCTTTTGTTGTTTATTTCGTGAAATTCGGGTTAAAATACCGCTTATTTGTTTTGCGATAATGAGAAAATACTATATATTTGCGCCGTTAAAAAATGCCCAAGTGGTGAAATTGGTATACACGCTACTTTGAGGTGGTAGTGGCCGTTCGGCTGTGCAAGTTCGAGTCTTGTCTTGGGCACCATCAATGAAACAGAAACACGAAAACCGTTGCGGATGCAGCGGTTTTCGTGTTTTCGTGTTTTCGTGAAACGGTGTCATTTTATTGATTCCATAAAGTATTCACGTCAGCTGGATACTTGTTCTTCATTTATATGCTAACATTGCGGTGAAATTTCTTTACTTTTGCCTGCAAGATAAAAATAATAGATGATTCCGATTTTTGGAAAATTGACGTGCGTGTTCGGGAAGGTTATTTGAATGTTTCGAACACGGTGAGTATGTTGATTGACGTTACTTGGAATGATCAAAAATACGTGTTGGATTACAGGAAAGGGGAGAAAGAAAAACGGAGTTGACAAATAATTGAAATTATGGAAGAAAAAATAAGAACTCTTTTCAAGCAATATAATGGTAACGAGGCACGGCGAGTGGAGCCGTTACCGGTGTCCGGTTCAGCCCGGAGATATTACCGGGTGTTCACGGAAGACAGAACATACGTGGGTGTGTATCATGAGAACTTGCGGGAGAATCGTTTGTTCGTGGATTTTACACGGCATTTTGAAAAATCCCGCTTGCATGTTCCACATGTGTATTGTGTTTCGGAGGACGGGTTTTGTTATTTGCAGGATGATCTGGGGCCGGATATGTTGCTGGATGTCGTGGAACGGGAGCGGGAGGGGGAATTTCTGAGCGAGCATACGCTGGAATTATATCGGAAAGCCTTGTCTGAGTTGCTGAAATTCCAATTGATGGGAGGAAAAGGGTTGGATTATTCGGGATGTTTGCCTCGTCCAGTCTTTGATGAACGTTGTATTCGGTGGGATTTGAACTATTTTAAATATTGTTTTTTGAAATTGGCGGGAGTGGAGGTCGACGAGGATCGGCTGGAGAATGATTTTGATCGATTGACAGCGAAGCTGGTCATGGCCGGGACGGATGGTTTCATGTTCCGGGATTTCCAGTCCAGAAATATCATGGTCCTTGATAACGAGGTGTATTTTATCGATTACCAGGGAGGAAGGCAAGGGGCTTTGCACTATGACGTGGCTTCCTTATTATATGATGCGATAGTGAAAATTCCTGAAAGTCAAAAGGAAGAATTATTAGATTTCTATATTCGGGAATTGACGGAGAGCGAGCCGGGATATGCGGAAAAGTTTCGGGAAATATACTATCATTTCGTGCTGGTGCGTTTGTTACAGGCTATGGGTGCGTTTGGATTACGCGGTCTGCACGAGGGAAAATCTCATTTTATTGACTCCATTGTTCCCGGTTTGCAGGGTATTAGCACGTTGTTCGAACCCGGCAAGCTGGAAGGAGAATATCCCGAGATTCAGTATGCTATCCGAGTGGCTTTTGAAAAATACTTTGTACCTTTGCACCCTGAAAGTAAAGAATAACCATTAAAATAATAGACAGATATGAACACTGTTGCAGAACAAGTAGCGTCACATTTGCTACAGATCAAAGCGATAAAATTAGAACCAAATCACCCTTTTACATGGGCTTCCGGGTGGAAATCTCCCATTTATTGCGATAACCGAAAGACCTTGTCTTACCCGGAAGTACGTACGTATATCCGGGACCAATTCGTGAATTTGATTAAAACAAAATACCCACAGGTGGAATTGATCGCCGGGGTGGCTACCGGTGCTATTGCTCAAGGTGCTTTGGTTGCACAGGAACTGGGGTTGCCGTTCGTGTACGTGCGTTCCGCTGCCAAGAATCACGGGTTGGAAAATCTGATTGAAGGTGAATATAAAGAAGGTCAAAAAGTGGTCGTGGTCGAGGATTTGATCTCTACCGGAGGTTCCAGCTTGCAAGCCGTGGAAGCGTTGAGAAATGCAGGATGTGACGTGTTGGGAATGGTGGCTATTTTCACCTATGGATTCCAGAAAGCGATAGATAATTTCACGAATGCTCATTGCGTACTGGATACGTTGAGCGACTATAACGCCATGATCGACTTGGCCCAGAAGACCGGGTACGTGCAGGAGAGCGATGTGGCTAAGTTGAAGGAGTGGCGTCTGAGCCCGGAATCTTATAAATAGAAGGTATGGCAACACGAGTTGTTAGTGAAGTTCAGAAAATAAATAGTGCGATTGCAGACGTGTATGCGTTTCTTTCTGATTTCTCGAAGATTGGGAAATTGATCGAAACGGCTCGCCAGATGGGGGCCGGTAATCAAATGCCGGAACTAGCTGACAAGATCGAGGACGTTCGCACCACGGTAGATGCCTGTACTTTTATGGTAAAAGGCGTTGGTGAAATGGGAATGAAAATCGTGGAGAGGGAAGAACCGAAATTGATTAAACTGGAGGGGGATGGACGTTTGCCTTTTGAATTTCAAGTATGGATTCAGCTGTTGGATAACGGCCCTTATGATACCCGGTTACGAATAACGGCAGAGGCGGAGTTGAACATGATGATGAAAATGTTGCTGAAGGGGAAACTGGAAAAGGGAATCAATCAACTGGCAGAAGGTCTGGCAAAAATTCCTTACGGATATATACGATAATAAAAAAGCTCTTCATCGCGAAGAGCTTTTTTGGTTATTTGGATAGATCATCAAAATCAATGTCGTCAAATTTGTTTGTTTCAACTTCTTCTTGGACTGCCATTGTTTCTCCGTTAAGAGCTACTTTGATGTAAGCGACAGCGTTGTCAAGCCCCTCTGCAAATTTATCAAAGTCTTCTTTGTATAAAAAGATCTTGTGCTTTTCGTAATTCTGAGAACCGTCTTTTTCGAGTTTCTTTTTGCTTTCAGTAATCGTTAGATAGTAATCGTTATTACGAGTAGCTTTTACATCAAAAAAATAAGTCCTTTTCCCTGCTCTCACCGGTTTTGAATAGATCTCATCCCGATCATTCATTTCCATACCGTCATTCTTTTCGTAACCTTCCATGTTTAAATTAAAATTATTAATTAGACTTTGCGTTTCAAAAGTAGGAAAAATAATATAACAACATCCATTTTTGTAATATTTTTTTCTCCTTGTCTATCAATATCTTACTTTGCTGAAAACGTTTTAAAAAGCGTGTATTTGTTTAAAGTGAGTGTAATGTATTGATAATCATTATTTTAATTAGAATGAGATAAACGAGTGACGGTTGTTTCTGCCAAATACAATAAAAATGAATTTTACCGGTTCATGAGTAGGTGGTTATATAGTGTGATGATGAGTATTGTTTTCGGAGCATTTTGATACATAGTTGTACAAAACGAATAAAACTGTATCTTTGTATGTTTTAAATTCGTAAATTTCAGACAATGGAGACAGTAGTAAGTGGAATTAGGCCTACGGGTAATTTGCACCTGGGAAATTATTTTGGTGCGGTGAAGAATTTTCTAAAAATGCAGGACGAGTATAAATGTTTCTTTTTTATTGCTGATTGGCACTCGTTGACGACGCATCCGCACCCGGGTAACGTGGTGGAGAACGTGCGGAAGATTCTGGCGGAGTATCTCGCTTGTGGTTTGAATCCAGAAAAGGCGACAATTTACGTACAAAGTGATATAAAGGAGATTGCCGAGTTGTATTTGTATTTAAACATGAATGCTTATCTTGGCGAGTTGGAGCGTACGACTACTTTTAAGGAAAAGGCTCGTAAACAGCCGGATAACGTGAATGCAGGTTTGTTGACCTATCCTACGTTGATGGCTGCGGATATTATTATACACAGGGCTCATAAAGTGCCTGTCGGAAAAGATCAGGAGCAAAACATGGAGATGGCCCGGAAATTTGCCCGGAGATTTAATACCATATACGGGAGTGAGTTGTTCCCGGAACCGGCATCTTTCTCCTACACGGGAGAAGGAATCAAGATTCCGGGATTGGATGGTTCCGGGAAGATGGGAAAATCCGAGGGAAATGCTATTTATCTGGTTGATGATGCTGCAACAATACGTAAAAAGGTGATGAAAGCCGTAACCGATAGTGGGCCAACCGAGCCGAACAGCGTGAAACCGGAGGTGATCCAGAATTTATTTACCTTGATGGATGTCGTTTCTTCGAAAGACACGTATGATTATTTCAATGAGAAGTATAATAATTGTGAAATTCGTTACGGGGATTTGAAAAAACAGTTGGCGGAAGATATTATTAATTTCTGCTCTCCGATTCGGGAACAAATCATAGAATACGCTGCTAATCCGGATAATCTGGATAAGGTTGCTGCGGCCGGGGCCGAGAAAGCAAGGGCTAGTGCGGTAGCCACGATGAAAGAAGTGCGTAAACTTATCGGTTTCCGCTAGTAGTATAAACATAGAATTGAAAATTGAGATGCCTTGTCATTTTCAATTTTCAATTTTCAATTTTCAATTGTTATGTACGAATATATAAGAGGTGAATTAGTGGAGGCAACTCCGGCAAATGCGGTTGTTGATTGTGGCGGGGTCGGGTATTATATTCATATTTCGGTTAATACTTATTCAAAGATCGCTTCCCAGAATCAGGTTATGCTTTATATTCACCAGATCGTGCGGGAAGATGCTCATTTATTGTATGGTTTTTTTTCTAAGGAGGAGAGAAGTTTGTTTCGGGCATTGATTTCTGTTTCCGGGATTGGCGCTAATACTGCGAATGTCATGTTGAGTTCAATGTCGGTGGAGGAGATAACTGGGGCGATACTTACAGAGAATGTAAATGCTATAAAGAGCGTGAAGGGAATTGGCGTGAAGACTGCTCAGCGTGTTATTATAGAATTGAAGGATAAGGTAGGTAAAGAGGGTGTTCCTGTAGAGGGGCTGAGTCTTTCTACGAGTGCGGTTCGGGAAGAGGCGCAAGCTGCTTTGGTAATGTTGGGCTTTGCTCGAGCCCAGGTAGCGAAAACTTTGGACAAGATTTTGGCTTCGGAAAAGGTCGAAACAGTTGAGAATCTTATCAAGTTGGCTTTAAAACATTTGTAATTTTACTATCTCCTGTCGATGTTTTCCTCGTCGCTTGTTTGCCGTTGGGCTATACCATGAACATGGCATCTTCATGGCATGTACATAGCATGAACACTGGCGTGTGTGGTTGTTGAGTTCTTGGAGTGTAGTTGTCGAGTTCTCGTGGTAGCCCATTCCCCTTTTAACCCCGTGCAAGGGGTGAAGACAGGGTGTGAGCGGGTAGAAGACAGGAGTTAAAGGCGTATCAAATTCGAATCAAAGACGTTTCAAAGACGTTCACGGGTGTCCATGAAAGGTGCTTGCCGGGCGAGAGTGCGGTCCCTTTTCCCGGTCGTGCCGCCTTTCCCTCCCTTTTCCCGGTGGTCTTTCCCGTTTTCCCGGTAAAATTTTTTCTTCCTAACGTTTTGCCAGTCACGGTATTGGTCGGGGGCTTGAAAAAAAGATGAAAAATAATGGTGAAAAAATTTGGAAAAGGGGGAATCATTACCTTATCTTTGCACCCGCTTTCGAGAGAGAGGGCACGAGGGAAAGAGGTTAAACG
>ENA-ORUO01000573-ORUO01000573.1-human-gut-metagenome-genome-assembly--contig:-NODE-573-length-44540-cov-9.164348_pt1 | contig 44540 bp, 41 predicted proteins | sample MGYA00242082_ERZ509215 | MGnify/ENA primary metagenome ERZ509215 (study PRJEB26280, sample SAMEA2338829) | human gut metagenome | biome: human gut; feature: human-associated habitat; material: faeces... | reverse complement strand
AAGAAACGCTGACAGTAACTATTGTGGCCATGGATGAACTTTCCGTTCAGATGAACTCGCGCAGCTTTAAGGATAACTTCAATGCCTACTTCCTCAATACGCTGCTGTGCTGCCGGCACTATCACATCAGCTTTTACGGCTCTGCACAGCGTTTCCAGCATGTTGACAAGCTGCTCCGGGATGTTACCCATACCGTCATTCAGTGTAATAAGGTCTGGCGTTTCCAGCTGTGGGCCAGCTATGACGCATGGGAAATGGAGAACGCCACAAACGCCGAGATGATACGCCCGCTTCGCCGCGGCCTGTGGTTCGTGCGAGACCGCGATTATAACGCCTATGACACACTCGCCGTGGTGGACACCCTGCAAAAGAAATTCGAGGAAGGCGACATCCTGCCCGAAAATGAAATCATCAGCAACCAGGCACCGTCCGGGCCGTTGGGGCTGGAAGTCGCCAGCAAGCCCACGAAAAAGGCCCAGCGCCGGATGTCGGGACAAATCAAGAGGTAAAGGATATGAAACAAGTATGCCGGATGGACAAAACCAATAAGCGGCCTTACTGCCTGCGCAAGCTGTGTTCGTATCGGCAGGACGGCACCTGCTCCGGGCCTGTGGTGGCCGTGAAGGACTATTACTCCTTCTACACCTGCCCGCAGGATGCCGACCCGGGCGAGCACGTCAACTGCGGTCAGTATGCAGAGTGTGCCTATTGTCGAGACCGAAACAACATTCCTCACGATTAGCCAAGTACGCGGCCCACGTATGGACGCGCACACAGAACGGTGCTATACTTAAAAAGCCGTCTGCAACTTTCCGGGTGTTCGGCCCACCCAATTTATAAAAGTGGGCCGGATTGGCGGGCATGGGGCGCCTAGCCCCATATTGGCAGCGCCTGCGCGGCGCTCACCTTCCCACGCCTGCAACTGAAATCGCGCAAAGGCAAGAGTAGGAACTTCCCGGAGCCCGGAATTTTCCTCTTATTGGCCTCAGCGCCAGACCTCCAGCCTTGCCCGGCCAGCAACGTGAAACGGCGCAAGAGTGCGAGAGCTTTTCCCTGCGTCAGTTTGTCCAACTGCCGCACCCTGACGGGACGTGCAGCGCTTAACCGGTACGAAGTCCCAGGCCCCGCCCTGGGACATTAAAAGATTCCTTAGACGCGCAAGCCCGCGCACGCGGGCACTGTGCATTTTTGAAAAGCCGAACCCCAATTTATAAAGGTTCGGCGTCTGAGCGGCACAAGCGCCGCAGGCACCTTCTTATTTGCAAGCCAGCGTAGGCCGTGTGCAGCTGGCGCGTAGCGTCTGCGGAACGCGGCAGAAGCGGACGAGACAACAAAGTAAAAAATAAAAACTGCCGTTGCGGCCCCTAAGGGACGCGGCGGCAGTTTTTGCGCGAGGTGTGACCATGTACGAACAGCAACGCAAAAAAGGCCGACCATTGACCGGCACAGAACGCAGCTTAATAAAACACCTGTACAAGCTCGGTTTCACGCAGACCGCAATTGCAAAAGAGGTCGGCGTCTGGCCGTCCACCATCTGCCGCGAGCTCCGTCGCGGCATGGTGGACCAGTTGAACGGCGACACATGGGAATATTTTCGCATCTACTCCCCGCAAAAGGCACAGAGCCGCGCTGACTATATGAAAAGTGCCCACGGCCCTGACCTGAAAATCGGTAATCGTGCGGACTATCTGGCCGCGCTGGAAGCGCACATCTTGACCGGCTCCAGTCCGCAGGATGCAATAGCGAAGGTCGGCGATGACTACGGCGTGACCATCAGCAAGACCACATGCTACCGATACATACAAATGAAGCTGTTTCCCAGCCTGCGCTATAAACACCTGCCGCAGGGTCACCCAAAGAAAGGCAAGGGCACCGTATCCCATGCCAACGTGTCCCACCCAAAACACCGCAGTATTGAACACCGCGCAAAGAGTATTCGAAACCGTGAAGAAGTCGGACATTGGGAACTGGATAGCGTCATAGGCAAGGCCGAAGGAACCGGCGAGAGTTGCCTTGTAATGACTGACCGTAAAACCAGAGGTGAAATCATCATCAAGGCCCGGAGTAAAACTGCCGCCGATACAGTCCATGCCCTGCAATGGCTTAAATGTCAGATTGGCCGCGATTGGAAGTTAATATTCCACACCATCACGAACGACAACGGCTCCGAGTTTGCCGACCAAGACGGTATAGACGCGCTGGGCGTGACAACATTCTATTGCCATCCGCAAAGCCCCCACGAGCGTGGTACAAATGAGGTCACAAACAAATTGGTGCGCCGCAAACTGCCTAAAGGTAAAAGCATGGCAAAAGTAACGCAGAAACAGGCCACCGAGGTGCAGCATTGGGTGAACCACTATACCCGGCCCATGTTCGGCGGTAAATCTGCCGCCGATATGCTAAAAGAGGAATTCGACAAACTGCCCCTATACAACCGCGAAAAGGTATACCGCTTCTTTGACCTGCTCTAGCAGCGGGCCACAATATGCCCCACCAGCCCGCCGCAATGCGACGGGCTAAAGGTGTTGCAAAAAGTGGAGAATCCCGGTGCAGTTTTGCGCAAGCAAATTCCGCACCGGGATTTTTCACCACAAATGCAACAATTATCTATTGACACCTTTGTGTAAATTGTCTAATTTTGTCAGGAACTCTTGACAGTAGCCCGCGCGCGGATTTTTGCGGATTTTGTCAAATCCTCCAAAAGTCAGCACAAAAATCTATAAAATCCTTACTTTTGCAAAAAGCCCGTTTGCATTGACACCGCCGTCCCTGCATGGTACAATAAGTAAAACGTAGGTAAAGTCATAGGAAGGAGTGTGCCGGGATGATGCGTTTTATTTCTGTCTTTAAAAATCACGGCGCAGTGTTCTTTCCCGTCGCTGCTTTGTGTGTGACTTTTTGACTTTTCCCTTTTTGGGAAAAGTTTTTTTTTGCAAAAATATCCCTGCGGGATGTTTTTGCATGGGGCTTTGTAGGGGCGAGCATTGCTCGCCCGCAGGCCGTTTGCCTCATGCGCGGCTTTCCCGCAGAAGCTCAACCACGCAAAGTTGACGGGCGAACAATGTTCGCCCCTACACTCTCAGCTATGACAAAGTTTCCTATTTTTAAGGAGGTTCCCACCATGCTGATCCGCAACGCAAAGGACAGCGCGGGCAAGGCCATTGAGGTCTGGCTGCGCGACGGAAAAATTGCCGCTGTCGGTCTGGGGCTGCTCGTCCCGGAAGGGGAGGAGGTGCTCGACGCGAAGGGCCGCACGGTCCTGCCCGCCTTCATCGACACCCACTGCCACTGGCGCACCCCCGGCTTTGAGTACAAGGAGGACATCTCCACCGGCTCCGCCGCGGCTGCCGCGGGCGGGTACACCTTCGTCAACCTGATGCCCAACACGAAGCCGGTCTGCTCCAGTGCCGAGATCGCCCACGCCGTTGAGGCCGAGGCCGCCCGCGTCGGCCTGTGTGACGCAAACCAGACCGTCTCCATCACGAAGGATTTCGACGGCAAAACGCTGGATCATCTGCTCACCCTGCCCGAGGACATCAAGTTCATCACCGAGGACGGCAACGGCGTCATGAACAACGCCGTCATGGCCCGTGCGTTCGCGATTGCCACCGAGCGCGGCCTGACCATCATGTCCCACGCCGAGGACCGCGAGATCAGCCCCTGGGACTACCGCCTGGCCGAGAACATCGAGACCGTGCGCAACTGCCATCTGGCCGAGTACTACGGCACCCGGCTGCACATGTGCCACGTCTCCACCAGGGAATCCGTCGATGCCGTCCGCATGAGCCGGATGCGCGGTGCGCGGGTCAGCTGCGAGGTCACGCCCCACCACCTGTGGTTTGACGACAGCCGCCTGACTTACCGCGTCAACCCACCCATCCGCAAGGCGGACGACGTGACCGCGCTGATCGACGCCATCAAGGACGGCACCGTGACCTGCATCGGCACCGACCACGCCCCCCACACCGCCGAGGAGAAGGAGAAGGGCGCTGCCGGTATGGTGGGTCTGGAAACGGCCTTCGGCGTCTGCTACACCAAGCTCTGCCGTGAGCAGCGTCTGCCGCTGGAAATGCTCAGCTTCCTGATGAGCGCCGGTCCCGCCGCCGTGCTGGGCCTGGCCGACCGCAAGGGCATGCTGGAGCCGGGCTACGACGCCGACATCGTGCTGGTTGACCTTGACCACATGTACGAGGTCCACGCCGACGAGCTGCACAGCAAGAGCAAGAACTGCCCCTACGACGGCGCACTGCTGTACGGAAAAGTGGTAACCACGATCAAAGGCGGGAAGGTTACGTTCCAGATTGAAGAATAACACCCCTTCACGCACAAAACACCCGTAGGGGCACATTCTGTATGCGCCCGTGCAGGCTGCCGCTGGCACAGTCCTGCGGGCGGATATGGAATCCGCCCCTACGATTCCCAACATTATATAATAGAGCCGCAATTTATATACATCAAACGGAGGAATCAGCATGCTTACCAACATGGACAAGCTCTACGAGAGCGTCGCAGCAAACGGCCCGGTCTGCGTGGGCCTGGACACCGAGATCAGCTACCTGCCCACCACCGACACCGCCAAGACGGCGGGGGAGAACGTCGTCGCGTTCAACCGTGCGCTGATCGACGCCACCAAGGGCGTCGCGGGCTGCTACAAGGTGCAGATCGCCTATTATGAGTCCCTGGGCCTGGACGGCATGCGCGCCTACGCCGAAACGCTGAAGCTGGCCCGCGCCACCGGCCTGCCCGTCATTGCCGACATCAAGCGCGGCGACATTGCCAAGACCGCCGAAATGTACGCCAAGGCGCACTTTACCGGTGATTTCGAAGCCGACATCATCACGCTGGCCCCCTACATGGGCCTTGACTCCATCAGCCCGTATCTGCCGTACTGCGCCGAGCAGGGCAAGGGCGTGTTCGTGCTCTGCCGCACCTCCAACCCCGGCGCGAAGGACTTTGAGTACAAAAAGCTCGACGATGGCCGCCATGTGTACGACCTCGTCGGTGACAGCCTGACCGCCCTTGGCAAGGACTACATGGGCGAGCACGGCTATTCCAGCATCGGTCTGGTCATCGGCGGCACCCACACCGAGGAGGCCACCGCCATCCGCGCGGCCTACAAGGACACCTTCTTCCTGATCCCCGGCTACGGCGCACAGGGCGGCAAGGCGGCGGACATCGCGCAGTACCTGACCAAGGGCAACGGCGGCGTTGTCAACTCCAGCCGCGGCATCCTGCTGGCTTACAAGAAGCAGCCCGGCGTTGCCTTTGACGAGGCTGCCTACAACGAGTGCGTGCGTATGCGGGAGGATATTCAGGGTGAATGCAACAAGCTGTAATCTGACGGTCCTGCGTCAGGAAACCGTCGCAGAGGATATTATGCGCCTTACGGTCCAGTGGCAGGACCGCAGCCGCGAGCCCCACGCCGGGCAGTTTTACATGCTGCGCGCCTGGGCCGCGGACGCCACGCCGATTCTTTCCCGCCCCATCAGCGTTGACGACTTTGACAACCAGACCGGCGCACTGACCTTCCTGTATCAGGTCAAGGGCGAGGGCACCCACAAGCTGGCCGCGCTGAAAAAGGACGACACGCTGACCGTGACCGGCCCCTGCGGCAACGGCTTTGACACTGCCGCACTGGTCGGGCAGTACAAGCGCATTGCCGTGGTCGGCGGCGGCATCGGCACCGCGCCGCTGCTGCTGCTCTGCAAGGAGCTCTGCCGCGCGGGCGTGCGCCCCGACCTGTTCGTGGGCTTCCGCGACACGACCTACGGCATGGACCGCTTTGTGCCCTGGTGCCGCGACATCTACGCCGCAACCGACTCCGGCAAGGAGGGACACCACGGCCTGGTCACCGACCTGCTGGACGTGAGCAAGTACGACATTGTGCTGACCTGCGGCCCCATGGTCATGATGCGCGGCGTGGCTAAGCTCTGCGCCGCCGCAGGCGTGCCCTGCCTGGCCAGCCTTGAAAAGAAGATGGCCTGCGGTCTGGGCGCGTGCCTGGGCTGCACCTGCCATACGAAAATCGGCCCGGTCACCGTCTGCAAGGACGGCCCGGTCTTTAACGCACAGGAGGTGTTTGACTGATGGCAGACCTGCATGTTGATTTTCTCGGCAAGCGGCTGGCCGGGCCGGTCATCGCGGCCAGCGGCACCTTCGGCTTCGGCCCCGAGTACGCGGGCATTGAGGATCTGCGCGTGCTGGGCGGCATCTCCGGCAAGGGGCTGACCCTGAACGGCCAGCCCGGCAACGAGGGTGAGCGCCTCTACGAGACGCCGTCGGGCCTGATGAACTCCATCGGCCTGCAGAACCCCGGTGTGCAGCACTTTATCGACCACGAGCTGCCTGCCATGCGCCGGTGCGGCACCACCGTCTGGGCGAACCTCGGCGGCCACACGATTGAAGAAAACGTCGAGGGTGTGCAGATGCTCTGCGCCGCGGGCGTGGATTTTATTGAGCTGAACATCAGCTGCCCCAACGTCAAGCAGGGCGGTCTCGCGTTCGGCATCCGCGCGGCAGACGCCGGCGAGGTCGTCAGCGCGGTGCGCAAGGTCTGCACCGTGCCGCTCATCGTTAAATTGAGCCCGCAGGCCGAAAGCATCCCCGAGATGTGCAAGGCCGTTGAGGCTGCCGGCGCGGACGCCATCAGCCTGTGCAACACCTTCCAGGCATGCGCGATTGATCTGGAAAAGCGTCGTCCCGTGTTCAACAACACGTTTGCGGGCCTGTCCGGCCCGGCGGTGCGTCCCATCGCCCTGCGCATGGTCTGGCAGGCCGTGGGGGCCGTCAGCATCCCCGTCGTGGGACTGGGCGGCATTCTGACGGGTAAGGACGCCCTGGAGTTCATCATGGCCGGTGCAGCGGCGGTACAGGTCGGCACCGCGAACTTCCTGGACCCGAAGGCCTGCACCCGCATCACGAACGAGATCGGCCAGTGGATGGACGCCCACGGCGTCAAGACGCTGGATGAGATCAGAGGGTGCGCACGGTAAATCACCGGCTGCCTTCCCCTCATCCGCCCGTTCACGGGCTATAACGGCAAGCCCGGCCCTCATCAGTCGGCGGGCGGGCCGCCGACAGCTTCCCCCGCGGGGGAAGCTGCCCCACCATATACATTTTGCTTGCATTTTTATACAAAATATGCTACTATAAGTTGAATAACATACAGGAGGAACAAATTATGGCACGCGAAGCACTTGAAGTTTTAAAGGAATGTGAAGCATTTTTAGAGGGGCACTTCCTGCTTTCCTCCGGGCGCCACTCTGGCGCTTACTGCCAGATGGCATTTCTGCAGCAGTACCCCGACAAGGCCGCCGAGGTCATGGCCCCGGTTGCCGAGAAGCTCAAAGAGCTGAACATCGACGTCGTGGTCGGCCCTGCCATGGGCGGCATCGTCTACGCCTACGAGCTGGGCCGCCAGATGGGCAAGCGCGCCATCTTCACCGAGCGCGTCGACAACGTCATGACCCTCAAGCGCTTCAGGATCAACCCGGGTGAGCGCTGCATCATTGCCGAGGACGTCGTCACCACCGGTGTTTCCAGCCTCGAGACCAAGCGCGTCATCGAGGAAAACGGCGGCATCTGCGTGGGCATTGCCTGCGTCGTGGACCGCACCCGCGCCGAGGCCCCGTCCCCGATCCCCATCGTCGCCAGCGCCCTCAAGCTCGACCTGCCCAACTACGCCCCCGAGGAATGCCCCATCTGCAAGGAGGGCAAGCTCCCGCTGGTGCACCTGGGCAGCCGCAAAATGAAGGAAGCTGCGAAGCAAACCCTGTAAAAGATAGGAGATAGGAGATGGGTACAGTTTGCCTTTTCTCCTCTCTCCTCACTCCATATCTTAAATGTAAAGTGAGAGGCTACCAACTATGCAGGCATATCTGATATTGGCCAATGGCCGGGTGTTCCGCGGCGTCAGCGTAGGCTGCCCCGGTACCACCATCGGTGAGGTCGTCTTTGCAACCGGTATGGTCGGCTTTGAGGAAACCCTGACCGACCCCAGCTACTACGGCCAGATCATCACCCAGACCTATCCGCTCATCGGCAACTACGGCATGAACAGTGAGGATGTCGAGAGCACGAAGATTTGGGCCAGGGGCTACATTGTGCGCGAGGCGTGCAAGACCCCGTCCAACTTCCGCAGTGAGGAAACGCTGGATGCCTTCCTGAAAAAGAACGGCATCATCGGCATTGAGGGCATCGACACCCGCAGCCTGACCCGCACCCTGCGGGAGAGCGGCGTTATGAACGGCGCAATCACCACCGAGTTCGACCCCGACGCCGAGCCGGAGAAGAAGGCCGCGCTGCTGCCCGAGATCGCCGCTTACGCCGTTGTCGACGCCGTCAAGGCCGTCACCTGCCGCGAGGCCGTGACCTATGAGCCGACGGCTGCCGGTGCATGGGGTGACACGCCGCTGCACATGGCGCTGCTCGACCTGGGCTGCAAGAACAACATTGTGCGCTGCCTGCAGAAACGCGGCTGCCGCGTGACCGTGCTGCCCGGCACGACCACCGCCGCCGAGCTGGCCGCCCTCAACCCCGACGGTCTCATGCTCTCCAACGGCCCCGGCGACCCGGCAGAGAACGTGGAAATTATCGCGAACATCCGTGAAATGCTGAGCACCGGCATCCCGACCTTCGGCATCTGCCTGGGCCACCAGCTGACCGCCCTGGCCGCCGGTGCCAAGACCTGCAAGCTGAAATACGGCCACCGCGGCGCCAACCAGCCCGTCACCAGCCCGGCCAAGCAGCGCACTTTTATCACCAGCCAGAACCACGGCTACGCCGTTATGGCGGACACCCTGCCCGAATCCGTCGGCCAGATGAGCTACTTCAACGCCAACGACGGCACCTGTGAGGGCGTCGACTACTTGAAATGGAACTGCTTCACCGTGCAGTTCCACCCCGAGGCCAACGGCGGCCCCAAGGACACCGAATTTCTGTTTGACCAGTTCGTCAGCCGTATGCTGGCCGCGAAAGGAGTAATCAACAATGCCTAAAGACCCGCGTATCAAAAAGGTACTGGTCATCGGCTCCGGCCCCATCATCATCGGTCAGGCGGCAGAGTTTGACTACTCCGGCACGCAGGCCTGCCGTGCGCTGAAATCCGAGGGCGTCGAGACCGTCCTCGTCAACTCCAACCCCGCCACCATCATGACCGACCCCGACATTGCCGATCATGTTTACATTGAGCCGCTGACCGCCGAGGTCATCGAGCGCATCATCGAGAAGGAGAAGCCCGACGCCATCCTGCCGAACCTGGGCGGCCAGATGGGCCTGAACCTGTCGATGGAGCTGGCCCGCAACGGATTTTTGGACCGCAGCGGCGTCCGCCTGCTGGCCTGCAAGCCCGACACGATTGACCGCGCCGAGGACCGCCAGCTGTTCAAGGACACGATGGAGAAGCTGCACCAGCCCATCATCCCTTCTAAGGTTGTGGAAGATCTGGACGACGCGCTGGACTTTGCCGAGGTCATCGGCTACCCCGTCATCGTCCGCCCCGCCTTCACGATGGGCGGTACCGGCGGCGGCATCTGCGAGGACCGCGAGAAGCTGCACGAAATTGCCACGAACGGTCTGCGCCTGTCCCCGATCCATCAGATCCTCGTTGAGAAGTGCATTTCCGGCTGGAAGGAAATCGAGTACGAGGTCATGCGTGACTCCAAGGGCAATGTCATCACGGTCTGCAACATGGAGAACCTTGACCCCGTCGGCATCCACACCGGCGACTCCATCGTCGTGGCACCCAGCCAGACCCTGTCTGATAAAGAGTACCAGATGCTCCGCACCGCCGCGCTGGACATCATCACCGAGCTGGGCATCGAGGGCGGCTGCAACTGCCAGTTTGCCCTGAAGCCCGACAGCTTTGAGTACGCGGTCATTGAGGTCAACCCCCGTGTGTCCCGTTCCTCCGCGCTGGCCTCCAAGGCGACGGGCTACCCGATTGCCAAGGTCGCGACCAAGATCGCGCTCGGCTACACGCTGGACGAGATCACGAACGATGTCACGGGCGAGACCTGCGCCTGCTTTGAGCCGGCCCTCGACTATGTCGTCGTCAAATACCCGAAGTGGCCGTTCGATAAGTTCGTCTACGCCGACAAGTCTCTGGGCACCCAGATGATGGCCACCGGCGAGGTCATGGCCATCGGCAACAACTTTGAGCACGCCATGATGAAGGCCGTTTCCTCCACCGAGCTCGGCCTGGACACGATGACGCTGCCCGATTTCGAGAAGCTGACGACGGAAGAAGTCATCGAGCACCTGCATGTGCAGGACTCCGAGCGCGCGTTCTGCGTCTACGAGGCCCTCAAGCGCGGCGTGGCGCACGACGTCATTTACGACATCACCAAGATCGACTGGTGGTTCCTCGACAAGCTGCAGCATCTGGCCGACATTGAGATGGGCCTGAAAAACGGCGAGCTGACGACGGAAAAGTACCTGAATGCCAAGAGGTTCGGTTTCCTCGACAAAACGATCAAGCGTCTGGCAGGCGTGGACACCCTGCCCGAGGCCCCGAAAGCCGCGTTCAAGATGGTCGATACCTGCGCTGCAGAATTTGCCGCCAAGACGCCGTATTTCTACTCCACCTACGACGAAGACAACGAAGCGAAGCCGTTCATTGCCGAGCGCAGCGACCCCGACAAGAAGAAGGTCCTTGTTTTCGGCTCCGGCCCCATCCGCATCGGTCAGGGCATTGAGTTTGACTATTGCTCGGTCCACGCGGTCTGGACGCTGAAGCAGCACGGCTGCGAGGCCATCCTTGTCAACAACAACCCCGAGACGGTCTCCACCGACTTTGATACCGGTGACCGCCTGTACTTTGACCCGCTGAATCCCGAGAGCGTCGACCACATCATCGAGACCGAAAAACCGGACGGCTGCCTTGTGCAGTTCGGCGGCCAGACCGCCATCAAGCTGGCAAAGCACATGGACGACATCGGTCTGCCGATTTTGGGCACGCCCGCCGACGCCATCGACGAGGCCGAGGACCGCGAGCGCTTTGACGAGCTGCTGGAGCGCTGCGGCATCCCCCGCCCGGAGGGCCGCACCGTCTTTACGCTGGACGAGGCCCTGCAGGCCGCGCAGGAGGTCGGCTATCCCGTCCTGATGCGCCCGTCCTACGTTCTGGGCGGCCAGAACATGATTGTCGCCTACAACTCCGCCGATGTCATCGAGTACATGGGCGTTATCACGAAGCACGTTGACATGAGCCATCCTGTGCTGATGGACAAGTATATTCTGGGTACCGAGTGCGAGGTCGACGCCATCTGCGACGGCACCGATTATCTGGTGCCCGGCATCATGCAGCAGGTCGAGCGCACGGGCGTGCACTCCGGCGACTCCATCTGCGTCTACCCGCCGTACACCTTCAGCCAGAAGGTCATTGACACGCTGGTCGATTACACGGGCCGCTTTGCCCGCGAGCTGAAGGTCGTGGGCCTGGTCAACGTGCAGTATGCCGTCCAGAATGATCGTGTCTACGTCATCGAGGTCAACCCCCGTTCCTCCCGTACCGTGCCCTATATCTCCAAGGTCACCGGTGTGCCGATGGTCGACCTGGCCGTGCGCTGCACGCTGGGCGAGAAGCTCAAGGACATGGGCTACGGCACCGGCCTGTGGCGCAACGGCAAGAGCCCGTACTACGCCGTCAAGGTGCCCGTCTACAGCTTCTTAAAGCTGCACGGCGTTGACACGATGCTCGGCCCCGAGATGAAGTCCACCGGCGAGGTCCTGGGCATTGCGCCCTCCTTCCACGAGGCCATGATGAAGGGTCTGGTCGCCGCTGGCTACCAGTTCAAGACACCCGGCCCCGGCTCCTGCGTCATCATCTCGGTCAAGGACAGCGACAAGGCCGAGGCCGCCGAGCTTGCCTGGAAGCTGCACGACTACGGCTACAAGATCTACGGCACGCCCGGCACCGCCAGGTTCCTGAACAGCGAGATGGTGCCCTGCAGCGTTGTGCGCCAGATGAGCGGCGCGCGCCCCAACGTCATCGACCTGCTGGAGAGTGGTCTGGTGGATTACATCATCTCGACGAGTCCGCATGGCCGCGACCCGCACCGTGACTCCGTCAAGTTCCGCCGCAAGGCAACGGAGCTGTCCATCCCGACCATCACGGCCATGGACACTGCCCGCGTCCTCGTCGACGCCCTGCGCGGTGACCATGACATCAGCCAGATGGAGCTGGTGGACATTGCGAACCTGCACCGCGAAGCGGCGAAAGGGGAATAAGTAAGCAGCAAACAAACCGCGTCCGCAAGGATGCGGTTTTTGTTTTTTCTTGGCCCCTTCTGCGAGGGGGCTCCGCCCGCAGGCGGTGGGGGAGAAAACCTTTTCCCCTGTGACTACGACTACATCAGGCAGGGCCGCGGGCACAACGTCTGCCTGGCCGTCAGCCGCGACGGCGCAGAGCAGGCCGTGGACGTCTGCTTTGACCTGACCTGCCGCCCCGGCGGGCAACTTCTCGCTGGCCTTTGACGGCGGGCTGACGCTGGCTTATGCCGATGCGGACCGCACCTGCTACCTGACCTTCACCGACGACGCCATGTCCGGGGGCCGCACCAGCCGGTACGTCAAGCTGGATGCGCCCTGCCGCCGCCTGCGCGTGGTGGGCGGCGCGCCTGCATGGGGCTGTAAGACTTTGCCCGTCCAGAATATTTTTGCATGGAACGTGCATTTTTTGCCAAATGCCACTTTTTGACGAGATGATCGCGAAAATTTTATAGTTTTTGCCGAAAAACGTTTGATTTCCGAAAAAACTCTTGATTCTGCGCACAATTTTCTCTATAATAATAGCGTAATAATACCGGGCAATTGTGTGCCTATAAGAATAGGAGTTAAAAATATCATGACGAGATCTCAGTTGATTACCAAGGTTGCCAACGACACCAACATGACCGCTGCTGAAGTTGAGAAGGTTATGGACGGCATCTTCGGCACCATCGGCGATGTCCTCAAGAGCGGCGACAAGGTCACCATCGCAGGCTTTGGCCGCTTCGAGATGCGTGAGCGCCAGACCAAGAACTTCACCAACCCCAAGACCAAGGTCACCAGCAAGCTGGAGCCGACGGCCATCCCCGGCTTCAAGGCCAGCGGCCGCCTGAAGGAGAAGGTCTCCGGCTGATTTCGTCTGTATTGATATGATTTGGAAGGACCCGCGGAAATGCGGGTCCTTTTTGCGTCTAAGCCTCCCTTGTCAAAGACAGGCTCCCCCGCTCCGGGGGAGATGGCGCGTAGCGCCAGAAGGGGATCTGGTGGCCCGCAGGGCCGGAGGGATTCCGACGGGCTTTCCGGGTAACCTCAACACCCCCGCGGCGGCATGAGGGCATGCCGCCCTACGTCTGTCCGCGGAGTATACGTAGGGTGGGGTGCCCTCACCCCGCCGGGTCGTGTGCGGCCACCGCAAGCCTCCCGGGTCGTCGAGGACGCCGACCCCTACAGCAGCAAAAAACGGAGCGCCGCATTTTCATACGGTGCTCCGTTTTTATTTTTACAAAATTACAGATGAATATGCCGCGGCACGCCGTTGATGTAGATCGGCGACAGCTCGGCCTGGATGAGCGGGCGGGCGTAGCGCTCGAACTTCTCGTTGACGTGCATCCCGTCCTCGCTGATCCAGTCGGCGGGGACCTTCTTCTCAAAGTTCGCGACCTTCGTCACATCGACCATCTCGGTCTCTACGCGGTAGGGCTGGTCGCTCAGGCGCTTGATGGCGGCCATCTTGGCGGTCTCACCGCGCATGGCGGCCTCCACCGCCGCGCCGCCGACCTGGTAGGCCTCGGTCACGTCGGTGCGGCTGGCCAGATGGCTGGCACAGCGCTGCAGCGTAGAAAACTCGATAGCGCGGGTCTTGCAGCCCAGTCGGACGCGGATCAGGTCAGCCAGATAGCGGCTCGTGCCGCTCAGGATGGCCTTGTGGCCGAAGGCATCCAGCTGACCTGCCGTGGAGACCAGGTCGCACAGGAAAACGCCGTCCTTGTTCTTGACGCCCTCGCTGACCGCGATAATAACATTGTGGCGCTCTTTTTCCAGCTCAGCCACGCGCTTGAGGAACGCCTCCTCGTCAAAGGGGCACTCGGGCAGCAGGATCAGGTCTGGGCCGTTGCAGTCCGGACCGGCAGCCAAACTGGCGGCAGCAGCCAGCCAGCCGGTGTGGCGGCCCATGATCTCGGCCACCGTCACGCTGCGCAGGTCGTAGACGCTAGAATCGCAGATGACCTCCTTCAGGATCGTGGCGATGTACTTCGCCGCGCTGCCGTAGCCGGGGGTGTGGTCGGTCAGCATCAGGTCATTGTCAATGGTCTTGGGCACGCCGATAAAGCGGATCTCGCTGTTGACGGTCTTGCCGTAGGCGCTCAGCTTGGAGATCGTGTCCATCGAGTCGTTGCCGCCGATGTAAAACACCGCGCCGATGTCGTTCTGCCGGAACAGCTCAAACAGCTGCACAAACGGTTTCTCGTCAACGGCGGGGTCGGGCAGCTTGTGGCGGCAGCTGCCCAGAAAGCTGGACGGCGTGCGCTTGAGCAGCTCAATGTCCATCTTGTCGCCCAGCACGGTGTCCAGATCGATGAGCTTGCCCTCAAGCACGCCCTCGATGCCGTACTGCATCCCGTAGACATGGGGTGCGCCGCAAGCCTTGGCGGTCTCATAGACGCCCGCCAGACTGGAGTTGATGACGGCAGTCGGGCCGCCCGACTGACCAACCAGAACATTTTTCATAAATTTACCTCTCGTATATTTTATTGTAATTTTACAATACGTATTTTTCTATTGCCACTGCCACACCGTCATGATTGTTGTCATCCGTCGTGACATCGGCAATTTTCCTGATGTCGTCGGTGGCGTTGCCCATGGCCACCCCCAGACCCGCCGCTTCGATCATCGCGCGGTCATTGCCGGAGTCGCCCACGGCCATCGTCTGCGCGCGGGTCAGACCCAGGTGTGCCGCCAGCGCCAGCAGACCGCTGCCCTTCGTCACGCCGGGGGCGTTGACCTCCATGTTGCGGGGCAGGCTGGACGTCAACTCCACGCCGGGGCAGGCGGCCTCGATGGAACGCCAGGCGGCGTCGCGCTCGGCCTCATCGTGGTAGATCATGCTGTACTTTTCGATCTCGTGCGCGTGAGTGCGCAGCGTCGCGTGCATGTCGTCTACCTCAATGCGGGTCGTGCGGAAGTAGCTTTTCAGGTTTTCGGGCACCACATCCATGTGGTTCTCGGCGTTTGCGCGGGTCGTGTAGCTTTTGCCGCCGATGAAAATGCTCATCATGCCGCCGCCCTGCTCAAGAAGATCGTAAATTTTCAATGCCTGCTCGGTCCCGAACGGCTGGTTCACCAGCTGCTCGCCCGTTGTCAGGTCAACGACGCTGGCTCCGTTGGAGGTCAGCGCGTACCGCACGCCGGGGATGGACGTGAACGCCGCGGGGATGCCGCTGGCTGTACGCCCGGTGGCGGGCAGCACCGCCACGCCGCGTGCACAGGCTGCGCGGATAGCCGCCAGCGTGCGCGGGGTGATCTCTTTTTTATCGTTGAAAACTGTCCCGTCGAGGTCCAACGCCACAAGGCGGATGTCCTTCATACCTTCACACTCCCTTATCTGGTTTATTGTACCGCAAAACCCGCGCGATTGCAAGCCGCGCGCGGGTGTGCTAGAATAGTGTTACAGTAAATCTTTGGGAAAGAGGCGGTAAAATGCCCGTACTGCGCACCAAAACCAGCCGTATGTGGCTGCCCGACGCCCTGCGCGGGCTGGCGCTGCTGAATATGCTAGCCTACCACGCCATGTACGACTGGGTGTATGTGTTCGGCCACGAAAGCAGCTGGTACAACATCTGGGCCCCCGGCTGCCATGTGTGGCAGCAATATATTTGTTGGAGCTTTATTCTGCTGTCGGGGTTCAGCTTCCCGCTGGCAAAGCGGCCTGCAAAGAATGGGCTGATCGTGGCGGGCTGCGCGGCTGTGCTGACGTTTGTGACCGCGGTATTCATGCCGTCGGAGGCGATCTGGTTCGGCGTTCTGCACCTGAACGCTGCCGCCGTGCTGCTGACATGCCTGGTCTATCCGCTTTTGCAGCACCTGCCCGCGGGCGCGGGCCTGGCGGCGTCTGCGGCGCTGTTTGCGCTGACGAACCAGCTGCCCTACGGGGGGGTATCTCGGCTTTGAGGATTGGCACCTCTGTGCGGTGCCTACGGGGCTGTACCGGGCCAATCTGTTCTGGCTGGGCCTGCCCGACCTGACAAGGTTCACGTCGGCGGATTATTTCCCCGTAGTGCCGTGGGTGTTTTTGTTCTGGTGCGGGGTGTTTCTGGCGCGGCTGTGGCGCCCCGGCAGGGGAGAGCCGCCCGCCGCGCTGCGTCCTCTGTGTGCCATCGGGCGCAATACGCTGCTGGTCTACATGCTGCATCAGCCCGTAATCTACGGTGTACTGTGGGTGTGGCACACGGTGCTGGGGTAAAGGGTCCTAAATATGAACAATATAAAAATTTTCATTTTAGCGAAAATTGTTGTTGACAGACAGGGGGTCAATATAGTATAATCTTTTTTACTGGTTAATAGTATTTGACCGGCAAACTCCTGTCTCAGGTCAAGGGAGGGAAGAAGATGTCGGAGATCCGTGTCAAAGAGGGCGAGTCCCTCGAGAGCGCTCTGCGCCGTTTTAAGCGCAGCACTGCTCGCAGCGGCGTGTTAGCTGAGGTCCGCAAGCGCGAGGCTTATGAGAAGCCTTCCGTTAAGCGCAAGAAGAAGTCCGAGGCTGCCCGCAAGCGCAAGTTTAAGTAAGGTATCTTACAACGAACGACTGTGCAGGTTCGCGTTACGCGCGGGCCTGCACTTTTATTTTACGTGCAGGCGTCGGTGCGGCGGGGTGAGGGCACCCCGCCCTACGTCCTGCGGAATTGTGCATCGTAGGGCGGCATGCCCTCATGCCGCCGCTGGCCGCTGCCGTAACCACTCATTACCCTTATAAAGGTCACCACCATGATTCTAACCCCTGAATACATCTTCAAAACCATCGAGTGCATCCACCCGGATTTTCTCGCGGCACACGGCATCAAAGCCCTCGTGCTCGACGTGGATAACACCCTGACCGCTGACAACAGTCAGGTGCTGGAGCACACCGTGCAGGCGTGGCTGGACGAGATGCGCGCAGCCGGCATACGCCTGACCATCGTGTCCAACAATACGGCCAAGCGCGTGCGCCCCTTTGCCGAGCGCATCGGGCTGGACTGGGTGCCGCTGGCCTGCAAGCCGTTCACCATCGGCCTGCGGGTTGCGCGCCGCCGCCTGGGCTGCAAAAAGAGCGAAATGGCCATGGTCGGCGACCAGATCTTTGCGGACCGGATGGCCGCCGGGCTGTACGGCTGCCCGTGCCTCTACCTGATGCCCCGCACGAACCACGACAAGAACAAATTTGTGCTGTTAAAGCGCAAGTTTGAGCCGTACTGGATCGACAAATACTATCAGAAGGGCGGCAAGCTGTATGAATGATACCCCGCGCTTCGGCACAGCCGGTCTGGCCGACAGCTACACAGTCAAAAAGTTTGACCCCGCCGCCATCGCCGCCTACACGGCGGGCTTTGGCTTGACGGCATTTGAGTACCAGTGCGGGCGCGGCGTGCGGCTGGCCCACGACAAGGCCGCCGCGCTCGGTGCCGCCTGTGCCGAGCGGGGCATTGCCCTGTCCGTCCACGCACCGTACTACATCAGTATGTCGAGCCTCGAGGAGGACAAGCGGCTGCACAGCATCGACTACCTGCTGCAAAGCTGCGCCCTCGTCAAGGCGCTGGGCGGGCGGCGCGTCATCTTCCATTCCGGCTCCTGCGGCAAGCAGAGCCGGGAGGAGGCGCTGGAAAAGGCGCTGGATACGATGGCCCGCGCTGTCAAAGCCTGCGACGAGGCCGGGTTTGAGGACTGCATCCTCTGCCCCGAGACGATGGGCAAGGTCAACCAGCTCGGCACACTGGACGAGGTGCTGGCCCTATGCGAGGTCGACCCGCGCATTACGCCCTGCATCGACTTTGGGCACCTGTACGCCCGCAGCTGCGGCGTGCAGTTTGCCGACGCCACCGCCGCCGCAGACTACGCCGCCCTGCTGGACACGCTGGCCGCGCGGCTGGGGGATGACCGCGCCGTGCATTTCCACGCGCATTTTTCCCGCATTGCCTACACCAAGGGCGGCGAGAAGTGCCATCTGACCTTTGCGGATACAGCGTTCGGCCCGCCCCACGCACCGCTGCTGGCGCTGCTCAAGGAGCGTCATTTGGCCCCGACGATCATCTGTGAATCCGCCGGGACCCAGGCCGAGGACGCCGCCGCGCTGGCCCAGGGGTACGCAGCGCTGTAAATTGGACAAAAAATATCAATTTTCCCGCAAAAAAGTCCGAACAGGACTTGCAAAATTGCTTTTCATCCTGTAAAATATAAACAGGTATGTATAATTTATTTATGGAGGAATTTCTATATGATTTCTGCAGGCGAATTCCGTAACGGTGTCACCTTCGAGCAGGACGGCCAGGTCCTTCAGGTCGTTGAGTTCCAGCACGTCAAGCCGGGCAAGGGCGCTGCCTTCGTCCGTACCAAGACCAAGAACGTCATCACCGGCTCTGTTGTTGAGACCAGCTACAACCCGACCGCCAAGTTCCCGCAGGCTTTCATCGAGCGCCGTGAGGTCACCTACTCCTACGAGGATGGCGATCTGTACCACTTCATGGATGTTGAGACCTACGACGACATTCCTGTCGGCGCGGCTGACGTGCCCGATAACTTCAAGTTCTGCAAGGAGAACGACACCTGCAAGCTGCTGAGCTACAAGGGCAAGGTTTTCAGCGTTGAGATCCCCAACTTCGTTGAGCTGGAGGTCACCGCTACCGAGCCGGGTGTCAAGGGCAACACCGCCACCAACACCCTGAAGCCCGCCACCGTTGAGACTGGTGCCGAGATCCGCGTCCCCCTGTTCATCAACGAGGGCGACAAGATCCGCATCGATACCCGCACCGGCGAGTATATGGAGCGCGTGAACTGATTAGGTTCTCTTTGCCGGGCATGGCCGTACCGCCGCGCCCGGCATTTTTTAACATTAGGGAGGATTTTGACTATGGCTATGGATCTGAATGCAAAGGCCGCTTACATCCGCGGCCTGATGACCGGCATGGATTTTGACGCAGACTCCAAGAACGGCAAGGTCATTGCCGCCATGATGGACCTGCTGGAGGAGATGGCCGCCCAGGTCACCGAGCACGACAACGCCCTGGATCAGGTGTACGACGAGCTGGAGACCCTCGACCAGGATCTGGACGACGTCGTCAGCGACATCTACGCCGATGAGGACGAGGATGACGAGGAGGACGCCGAGGACGACAGCACCATGTATGAGGTGACCTGCCCGAACTGCGGCCAGATCTCCACGCTGGACGAGGAGACCCTGATGGACCCCGAGGGCGATCTGGTCTGCCCGCACTGCGGCGCGACCTTCGACATCGAGCTTGAAGGCACCGAGGACGACTCTGCCGAGGAGACCGACAAGCAGGACCACTAAGCAGTACATCTCCGTTCTGTAGGGGCGGATGCCCGTCATCCGCCCGCCCCGTTTTGACATCAAGTGCAAAAGCCCCGCAGCCGTTTGGCTGCGGGGCTTTGTGTTTTGTGCGGGGCAGGGGAGACGCTTACTTCTTCCGCAGCGCGCCCTGCAGCATGATGTCGCCGAAGGACAGCGCGTTGTACAGGCCGACTTTGTTGGCCTGGCGGGCAATGCGCTCTGGCAGGGACTTGCTCTCGTCGGTGGAAAGCAGCACGATGTGGACCTTGTCGGCCACGTCGACGCCGTTTTCCTTCTTGGTCGAGAGCACCTGCAGGTAGACAACGAACGGGTCCTTCATCGAGCCGTAGTAAATATCGTTGCCGCAGCGCACCAGCGGGCGGCCCTTATAGGTCAGTTTCGGGGTATAAGCCATATCTGAAACCTTCTTTCTCTTTAGTCAATACTTTATTATAGCATAGTTTTGGGGGGAATACAAATTTTAATTTTGCGCACCCCCAAGGGGGAAGCCTTTTTCACAGGTCCAGCTTATCCCGCTCCGCCTTTTCCTCGTTCAGGGCGACCTGCTCGGTCAGGATACGGACCTTGCTGTCGAGCTGGCTCAATTTGATGGACATAAAGAACTGCTTGGCCAGCAGCAAAAAGATGATGACAACATAGACAAAGTTGATGGGACTCATGAAGCCCAGCAGGTTTGCGGCCCAATAGGCGATGCCGGGGAAGATGGCCAGGATCAGCAGCGCCGCGCTGAACATCAGCCAGAAGATCGTATCCTCGATCTGGACCTTTGCGTGCCGCACGCGCCGCAGGATGTACCCCGCCGTGATGAAGCTGCCCAGAATCAGGCAGACACGAATCAGCGTTTGATCGAACATTTCACAGGCTCCTTTCGGGGTAGGGCGTCTCGGTGTCGCGCTTGCGGAACCACTGGATCAACAGAATCGAGATGGACATTTTGACCATATACTGCACGCTGCGCCAGAAGGTCAGGTAGCTCTGGCCCGCCAGACGTTCGCCCATTTCGACCTGCACCTCCTTGACCGTCGCGCCGTTTTTGATCAGGTAGCTGATCGTGTCGGGCTCGGGGCCGTAGTTCAGGTTCTGGGCAAACTCCTCGACCATGGCGCGGTTGAACATCCGCATGCCGCTGGTCGGGTCGCAGATGGCGCGGCCCGTCGTCAGGCGGATGGACCAGCTGATGATATAGCTGCCCAGCATCCGCAGCGTCTTGGGCTTCTTCACGGTCAGGAAGCGGCTGCCGATGACAATGTCGTTGCCCTCCTCCAGCGCGGCCAGCATCGGGGCGATATACTCCGGCTTGTGCTGACCGTCGGCGTCCATCTGCATAGCGCAGTCGTAGCCGTTCTCCGCGGCAAAGCGCAGCCCGGTCTGGAACGCGCCCGCCAGCCCCAGGTTGACCGGCAGGTCAATGAGCCGATAGCCGTGGGCACGGCAAAGCGCCGCGGTTTTGTCGCGGCTGCCGTCGTTGACGACCACGTAATCATACTGTGGATAACCGCGGGTCAGCTCCTCGACGACCTGCACGATGTTGGCTTCCTCGTTGTGCGCGGGGATGACGATGAGTAATTTTGACATCTTAGCTCCTTTTGGCAGACGTTACGGCTTCCATCATTGTAGCAAAGACAGCCTGCCATGTAAAGTGGCTGCAAAGGTTTTGGCGGGCGTTTTCGGCGCGGGTGCGGGCCGCAGCGGGGTCCGCCAGCAGCGTTTCCAGCCCTGCGCGGATGGTCTCGGGCGCGGCGTTTGCCAAAAACACCGCGTAGTCGTCCCCGGGCAGCAGCTCGTCGGTGCCCGCCGTGCGGGTCGTCACGATGGGGCAGCGGCAGGCCGCCGCCTCGAGCAGCGTCGTGGGGAAGCCCTCGGCGTACTCGGTGGGCAGACAGTAGGCGTCCGCCTGTGTCAGCAGCTGGACGATCTGCTCATGCGGCAGTGCCCCCAGCGCATGGATACCGCCGCCCAGCGCGGCCAGCGCGGCCTCCTCGGGGCCGGTGCCCGCCACAGCCAGCGTACAGCCCGGAATGCCCTGCACGGCCTGAGCCAGCCGCAGCGCGCCCTTCTCCGGGATGAGCCGCCCGACAAAGGCGACGAGCCTGCCGTCCGCGGGCACGTTCAGCCTCCTGCGCCAGTCAACCGCGTTGTCCGCGTGGGCCAGCCGTTCCAGCTCGGCAGGGTCCACGGCGTTGGGCAGTCGGCCCGCCGCCTGGATGCCGAACGTTTTCAGCCAGCGGCAGACATCCCCGGAGACACCGTAGAACGGGAACCCGCAGCGGCGGATGCTGCCGCAGGCCGCGTGCTCATACGCCTTGCCCAGCGCCCCGGCCAGCCCGCCGTGCAGCATATAGCCGGTGGAGTGGTCGATGACCAGCGCCGGGATGCCGCGCCGCTTACACTGCCGTGCGGCCCAGACGCTTTGCGTGTACATCCGGGTCTGGATGACCGCAAAGTCGATGCCCTGTGCCCAGAGGTCGTCTGCATCGGCAAAAGGCTTTAACACGGGGAACCGCCCGCCCATGACAGGCCAGGACGGCAGACGGTAGATTTCGATGCCGTCGGCATCACGCTCCCGCGCGGGCAGGCCCGGCAGCGACGCCGTGACGACAAGGGCACGATGCCCTGCCGCCACACACCGCCGTGCCAGATTCCAGGTATACCGCTCGACCCCGCCGGGGGTGGGGAGGTATTGCGTTGAGAAGAAACAGATAACCATTATAGTTGGCCTTTTCAAAATAATAGATAATAAATAATAAATAATAAATAATGTGGTGTTTTCGCCTGAAGGCGAAAACAAAATTTTGAGCGCCGTCCCGCGGCGCGGTCCACCAAATTTATTATTTCTTATTTCTTATTTTTTATTTGCAAAGCAGTCACCTTGCAATAATCGCCAGCATAATATTCACGACCATCCCCGCCTGTACCAGTGCAAGCGCGGCCACAAGGCGGGTCTGGGCGGTGTCCTCGTCAAGCACGGCGGCCAGACGGCGGGGCAGGCAGGTCAGCAGAAGCAGCGGCAGCACGGGCAGGAAGTACCGCCCCTGCAGGCCGTACAGCGTGTCGTAATGGGTGGGTGTCCACAAAAGGCACCCGGCCACGGCCAGCAGGCAGCAGAGCGCCGCCGCCGCGCAGCACCAGCCGCGCGCCTTACCGGCAGGCTTCATCACCGCGCCCTGCACGGGCAGCGCCGCGTAGGCCAGCAGCAGGTACAGCACCGCGACCCAGCCCCAGGCCAGATCAACGGTGTAGTAGCTCAGGCTGCCGCCCACCAGCGTGCGGATGTAATGGTCGCCGTTTTCCACAGCGCTGCGCACAAACAGCAGCACTGTGTCCACGGGATGGCGCAGGATGTAGCCCGGCGTGTAGGTGGCTTTGTCGGCCTCGTCCGCCGTGCTCTGGGTGCTGCGGGTCGCGCGGGCGGCCTCAACCTCCTGCGCCAGCACCGTGCGGTCCAGCGGGATGCGGTCATCCATCGTGCCGACATCCACACCCAGCGCGGCGAAGCTCTCGACACAGCTGGTCAGGTTGAACAGCTGCTTGTAGGCCTGCACCGCGCCGCCCTCGGCAAAATAGGGCAAGTAGGCGTCCGCGTTGCCGTCGGTCACGTCGGTGCCCAGCAGCGCATAGGAGGCCATCGTGTAAAATGCCTGGCCGTCGGTGTAGCTGTTGGCCCTGTCGGGCGAAAAGAGGAAACTCTGCCCCAGCACCGCCGGGCTGACGTCGCCCTCCTGCATGGCCTGCACCCAGAATGCGACCTCGCGGGCCGTGGGGCTGCGGTTGTCGTCCACGTAATAATACAGCCGCTTGACGTAGTTTTCCAGCGTACTCTCGCCGCAGATCTCGGCCTCGTAGGCCTCGTCCGGCTCTGCGGGGCGACTCTTGACCGCGCGGTCTGCGTCCTCCGCCGCCGTGGTCTGCACTGCGGTCTGCCCGCTGCGCAGCGTATCGGTCAGAAGGCCCGTATTCAGCAGCAGCGCCAGCGCCAGACAGGCGGCCAGATAGGCGCACTTCTTCGCCCTGGCGTGGTGCCCCAGCCGCGCGGCGGGCACCAGCAGCAGCAGTGCCGCCAGCGGCAGATAGACGAGCTTGCCCGGGGCCAGTAGCACGCCGCAGAACAGCAGCGCCGTCAGCCGGGCGGGGGAGAGCGCCTTTTTCTGATTCGGGCCGAACGCAGCGTCCATCAGCAGCGCCGTGAACACAAAGCACAGCCCCAGCAGCGGCGCGTCCCGGCTGAAGCTGGCCGCCAGGTGCAACGTCATGGGCAGCAGCGCGGCCACGGTAAAGACCCGCTTGCCGAACGGCGCGGTCTTGACCGCCAGCGCCGCCAACGCCGCAAAGAGCAGCAGATTTGCAAGCCGCCCCAAAAACAGCGCGGGCGCAAAGCCAAAATGCAGCACATAGGCCAGAAATACTGCCGCCGCACTGACGACGTACAGAAGCGGGTTCTGGTCGGTCTGCAATTCATTATATTCCTGATGGCTGTCAAAGGGCTGGTCTGTGGTGGTGAACAGCTGGGAGGTGAACGCCTCCCACGTAAAGACCGTCGTGTTCTCGTTTTGCAGATCGGCGTCCTCGTCACCGACGCGGCGGAAGCTCGTCGTCGTGGGCACCTTACCCATCCGCCACTCGTCGTGGGACAGGTCGTTGGCCCAGCGGCAGGCCAGCGTAAAGCTCTGGTTGATGTGGTATTTCTCGTCGGGCGCAGCATAAGGCGGCAGCACAAAGCTGTACAGCAGTCCAAAGCCGAGTACCAGCACAAAAACAAGACGGTGCAGTGCCAGTTTTTTGCTAAGCACCGCCCACACGGCCAGCGCGGCCAGCACGGCGGCCAGCCCGCCCACAAGCAGGAAGAACCGCGTCAGGTAGCCGCCGATGCGCTGGTAGGTGATCTGCATCGCCATCGTGCCGTCGATCACACGGTCATCCACGGCCATCTGCTCCTTCCAGAGCGCGACACCGTCGCTGTGGCCGATGGCCAAAATCGCGTCCGTCGCGTAGTGCGGCGTGACGGCCAGCTTGTAGCGGCGGCCCTCCTGCCCGGTCACAGCGGGGTCCATCCCCAGGGTCGTGTACTGGTCGGGCACGATGTAGTCCATCGTGCCGACGGAGCGGGACAGTTCCTCACCGGTGTCGGCGTCGTAGAGCACAACATCCAGCGCACCGCAGGGCTGGTCACCCGGCAGGTAAAATTCAAGACCTATCGTCAAAATATCCTTGTCGTAGGTAAAGACCTGCGTTGCGGTCTGGCCGTCCTGCAAGAGCTCGGCCCGCAGGAAGTCGGTGACGATCTCACTGCGGCCCTTGCCCACATCGGGCCGGACCTTCGCCAGCCAGATCAGCACCACGCCCGCCAGCAGCACGACAAGCGTTGCCAGTGCCGCCAGCAGGGGGGTATGTTTTTTGTTTTTCATGAAATCTCCTTCCGTTAGGCCGTAGGGGCGGATGCTCGCATCCGCCCGCGGGTCGATGCAAGCATCGACCCCTACAACCGCCCGCAAGTTTAGCGTTACAATTCCACCTGAAACGCCTTTTTCACAGCGTCGTTCCAGCGTCCGTCCCCGCGCAGGATCTTCTCCACCGCTCCGCGGACGGCACCCTCGCCGCCGCGCTGGGGGCAGATATAGTCGGCACGCGCCTGCACCTCCGGCGCGGCATCCGCCGGGCAGGCCACAAAGCCGCACAGCGCCATGGCCGCCAGATCGTTCAGGTCGTCGCCGCAGTAGGCGACATCGTCCCGCGCGTAGCCGTTTTCAGCCACGAAATCACGCAGGAACGCGGCTTTTTCGCCAACATTCTGGTAGATGTCGGTGATTTTCAAATCTGCTGCGCGGCGGCGCACGGCCTCGCACTCGCGCCCGGTGCAGATCATCACGCGGATGCCCGCCGTGCGCGCCACCACCAGCCCGGCGCCGTCCTTGATGGCAAATTTCTTCAGCTCATTGCCGGTGGCGTCGTAGTAGACGCCGCCGTCGGTCATCGTGCCGTCCACGTCCAGCACCAGCAGTCGTATCATCGTCAGGCCCTCTCGTACTCGCTGGGGGTGATAAATTCCACGGGCAGGCCCGCCGCGCGGATGGCCCCCGCCATCTGGGCATTGTAGGCCGCACCGCGCCCGGTGTGGGTGTGCAGGCCCTCGTCCGCGTAGGCGGCAGTGCCCGGCCTGTAGCCGTCGGCACCGGCCAGCAGCACCCGCGCCGCGCCGCACTGGCGCAGCAGACGCAGCAGCATCAGCACGCTGTTGCCGCCCTGCGCGTCGGTGGCGGACAGCCGGTCATAGTTGACCACCGCCGCGTCCTTGTCGGCGCGCAGGTTGCTGGTCAGGATCAGCGGGCAGGGGTAGGCGGCATCCACGTCAAAGCGTTTTGCGTTCGTGAAAAACGCATAGTCGGGCGTCACAAAATCCGGCACAAAGTTGGCCGAGACTATCACGTCGGCCTGCGCGGCTGCTACAGCGGCACGGCCAGCCTCGGCAGCCAGGCTGCCGCCGGGGGCCAGCACCAGCACGGTCTTGCCCACAAAGGCCTTCTGCAGGGCGGCCAGTGCGCCTGCGTCGTCGATGCGGCGGTTCTTGTACTCGGTGTAGAGCGTGTCGGCGTAGGCGGCATCAAACACAGTCTTTTTGTTCGGCGCGATGGCCGCCAGAATATGGTTGATGTCGCGGTTCGTCAGATCGCCCTTGCCAAGGTAATGCTCGGCATAGTTGCGGTGCAGATTGAACCTGGCCGACAGGAAGTACGCCGGGGTGTAGCCCCACGCGCAGTTGCCCTTGATGGGCGCAATGTGGTCCTGAATGGCATCCATGAGGTCGTCAATGTTGTAGTGGCCGCCGAAGTACTCGTTCATATAGTCGGCGATCAGCTCAATCGGCAGGTTGCCGGGGATGCGGCCCATGCCCATCAGGCTGCCGTCCACAGCCAGGTCGCGGCGCAGGTGCTTGTCGAGAAATTCCTGCGCCAGGCAGAAGCTCAGCGCCATGTTCTCATGCAGGTGCAGCGCCAGGCGGATGTCCGGGGCTAAATTATGGTCAGCCATGCTGACGATGCGCTCCAGATCGCGGCGGCGCATGCTGCCGAAGGTATCCACAATGGAGAACTGCCACGGATGAATTTCGTTCACCTGCTCAAAGATCCAGAGCAGGTCCTTGTCGCTGTAGCCCATGATGTTGATGGGGTTGATGGAGACCTTGTAGCCCAATTCTTTGATGCGGCGGGCAAAGTCCATGCCGTCCTTAATGTCGTAATCATGGGCGGTGATACGGATGATTTCAATGCCGTGGCCGTCGTAGGGGGACAGCTTGGCAATGTCGTAGTTGGAGCGCATCGCCATGCCGGAGTACATCGTGTGGCCGCGCTGGCCCTCGTCGGGCAGCAGGCGGTTCAGCTCCTCAATCGTGTTGCAGACCGTCACGTCGGGGTCGTAGCCGTCCACATTGCGCAGAAAGCCGACCTCGACGATGTCCACGCCCGCGCGGGTCAGCGTCTGGATGATACGGCGCGCCGAGCCGAAGCCCCACTGCCAGTTGTTCACATAGCCGCCGTCGCGCAGGGTGCAGTCCAGCAGTTTAATATCAGCCATGCTGCTTCTCCTTCAAAATTTCATTTACCAGCGTCAGATCCTTCGGCGTGTCCACGCTGACCGTCTTGTACGGGCTGACGATGGCGTGTACCTTGTGGCCATTCTCAATAAAGCGCATCATGTCGTTTTCCTCGGCCTTTTCAAGGATGGATTTCGGCGTATCATGGTAGAATTTCAGTGCCTGCTTGCTGTACAGCTGAATGCCGGTGACCTTCTCGTACTCGAAATCCAGCGTGCCCTTCGGGTAGGGGATGGGGCTGCGGGAGATCAGCAGGATCTCCCGCGCGGCGTTCGTCACGACCTTTTGGTTCGAGAAGTCGATGACGTCGGCGGGGTGCTCCATAACGTTCGTCAGCACCGCGACGTAATAGGGGTCATCGGGCAGCGTGTCAGGCAGGATCAGGTCGAACGCCGCGGGGTTGACGAGCGGCTCATCGCCCATGAGCTGCAGGTAGAGGTCGGCGTCCTCGACGGTGCTGACCTCCCAGATGCGCCCGGTGGGGGTGTCGTGGTCGGGGCTGGTCATAATATACCGCATATCGTAGGTTTTGCAGGCGTCGGCAATGCGCTCGTCGTCGGTGGCGATGAGCACATCGTCCAGCTTCGGGCAGGCCCTGGCGGCCTTGTAGACCCAGTAGATCATCGGTTTGCCCAGCACATCGGCCAGCGGCTTGCCCGGCATCCGGGTACTGGCGTAGCGCGCCGGGATCACAGCGATTGTTTTCATGAGTGTACCTCGCTTACACGGCGGCCTGAACAGCCGCCTCTATCGTTTGGCATACGCCGTCAAAGCGGCGGTCTATGTCCAAATTGGTGAACCGCAGAACCCTGATATGGTTCTGTGCGAAAAACTCTGTGCGCAGACTGTCGGTCTGCTGTTGCTCGGGCGTGTAATGCTGTGCCCCGTCCAGCTCGATGACAAGCCTTGTTTTTGCGCAGTAGAAATCAGCGATATAGCCGCCGATGGGCTTTTGGCGCTGGAAGCGCGGGGTGAAGGTGCGGAGAAACTGATACCACAGTTTATTTTCCCACGGTGTCATGTTCTTGCGGAGCTGCCGCGCCAATGGGACATTCTTTTTGTCATAGTAGAGCATAGTGGCTTTCCCTTTTTACATTGTGGCTGCGGAAGGTTCTCTCCCCCACCGCCTGCGGGCGGAGCCCCCTCGCAGAGGGGGCTAAAGGACCTCCCTCTGCGAGGGAGGTGGCGCGAAGCGCCGGAGGGAGAGAACCTCCCGGCCAGATGCCGTTTTCCCCGCGCATCAGACCAGTTTCCTCGCCTCCTCCAGCGTCAGCAGAATCTTCTCGTCTGCCGCGGTGAAGCCGCGCAGGACGAAGCTCTGCACGGTGACGGCACGGGCGAAATGGAAGGGGAGGCAGAAGTTCAGCACCTCGCTGGGCATCGTGCGCTCCAAAATGACTGCATCGGGGAACAGGGCGGCGTAATCCGTCGTGTCCCGCGGGTGGGTCTTGATAAAGAGCGGCCCAACGGCGTATTTTTCCGCCACCGCTTTGAACATCGCGTCCTGCTCCGCTTGGGTCATCAGCCCGTCGGCCACAAAGCTGCGTGGCAGCAAAAGCGTCGCGCCGTCTGCCTTCTCGGGCAGGGGCTGCGTCAAAAATACGCGGCGCACCATCGCTTTTTCGTCGTCGGTCAGGCTCTCTAACAGTTTGGCCTTGCTGTCCGTCACCATGCGGTCCGCCGAAAACAGCGTACACCGCGCGGCGTCCTCACTCTCGACGCGGACACACCACGGGCTGTCGCCCCAGTACAGGTAGCCTTTTCCGCGCTGCTTCGCGGCAAAATCCGCCGCGGCGCGCTGGTCGGTCACAAGATGCTGGTCAGGGCCGAGCGTGCTGCCGAACGTGTCCTCGCACAAAATATACCCGGCGCGGCAATCCTGCAAATAGCGGCCCAGCACACTCCAATCGTTGTGGATATAGACATTTTCAAACGCTGCACGGTTCAATTTCCAGCCGCACAGCTTCTCAAAGGCGCGGGCCGCGCGCCGGTGGGCAAACAGCCCCGTCACGGTCCCGGGCCAGCGCGTCTCGTCCACAAGGACAGTCTTGACCACGCCCGTCGCGTCCAGACGTGCCGCCAGCGCGGCGGTGTCGGGCACGGAGGCGGAGAGCACCATCGTGTGGGGCTTGCCGGCGCAGCGCCCGGCCCGCAGCAGATCGACCAAAACCTGATACGCGGTGTGGCAGATGTACAAATTCGGTTTCATGCGTTACTCCTGCACGAGCTTGACGGGCGGGAAGTGGATGCGGCCCCAGCCGGACGCCCACTCGGGCATCGTCAGGTCGCTGTTCGTCACCTCAAAGGCGAACTCGGTCACGGGCTTGTCCAGGCAGACCGCGTGGGCCAGCGCGCCGTCAAAAATGTCGAGATAGAAGAAATACTGTCCCTCGCCCAGCAGACTCGGGTCAAATTCAAACACAGAGGTGTAGATTTTGCCCGGCTCGGCGGGGCCGAGGTCGACGGGATGGGTGATGCCGACGGGCGTCGAATCCCGCGCGTGGAGGTTCATCTTCATGTGGATGCCCGCGAACGGCTCCGAAACGCGCCAGGTGATTTTCACCCGCATCTTTTCGGTATCAGCAAACACGCTCGACTCCTTGCCGACGAAATCCAGCGTTTCCAGCCGGAACCGCTTGCCCGCGCTGCCCGTCATGCGGGCGACGTCGGCCAGGTCGTAGTGGACAACGTTGACGTCGGTGGTGTCCATGTAGACCGCGATGGCCTGCTCCACATCGCCGTCAAAGATGACCCTGCCCTTGTCCAGCACGACGCAGCGGGTGCAAAGCTGACGAATGGTCGACATATTATGGCTGACATACAGCACCGTGCGCCCGTCCTGATTGGCGACGTCGCTCATTTTCCCTAAGCATTTCTGCTGGAATTTCATATCGCCGACGGCCAGAACTTCATCCATGACCATGATCTCGCTGTCGAGATGCGCGGCCACGGCGAAGGCCAGCTTGACGAACATGCCGCTGGAATAGCGCTTGACGGGTGTGTCGATGAAGTCGCCGCACTCGGAAAATTCAATGATCTGCGGCAGCTTTGCGTCGATCTCGGCGCGGGTCATGCCCAGAATCGCGCCGTTCATATAAATGTTCTCGCGGCCCGTCATCTCGTTGTTGAAGCCGGTGCCGACCTCGAGCATCGAGGCCACGCGGCCACGGATCTTGATTTCGCCCTCGGTGGGGGCGGTGATGCGGGAGAGCAGCTTGAGCAGCGTGGATTTGCCCGCGCCGTTGCGGCCAATGATGCCCAGTGCCTCACCCTGATAGACGGTCAGGTCAACGCCGTTCAGCGCCATAAACGTCTGGCCGAACAGCCGCTGGTCGGTGCCGATGACGGTGTTCGGGTCCTCCTTGCCGCGCACACGGGCCCACCAGCTTTGCAGGTCGTGGGTCAGCGTGCCGCCGCCGATCTGGCCGAGCTTGTATTGCTTTTTCAGCCCCGTGACCTCGATGACAGGGCGTTTTTCATTTGCAGACATAGTTACGCGCCCCTTTCTTACACAGTATCCATGAAGGTCTTTTCAATGCGGCTGAACAGCACAACGCCCAAAACCAGCGCCGCAGCGGTAAAAATCAGGCTGTACACGATGCCGAACGTCGTGACCGTGCCGGTGCCCAAGGTAGCCATGCGGAAAATCTCAATCGGCGACGTCATGGGGTTGAGCTGGACGAGCACCCGCAGGCGCGGGGAGTTGTCCAGCATCGACAGCGGATAGACGACGGGGGAGGCGTACATCCAGAGCTGCACGCCGAAGCCGACGGCAATCGCCAGATCGCGGTACTTCGTCGTTAAGGACGACACGATGATGCCGACGCCGAGACCCAGCAGCATGACCTCCAGCACGACGAACGGCACAGCCAGCACCCACAGCGTAAAGGTGACGCCGCTGCCCGTGGCAAAGAAGTACACCCAGAAGATCAGGTACATGACCGCCTGAATGCCGAAGTTGATTAGGCTTGTCAGCACCTGGCTGACCGGCATCGTCAGGCGCGGGAAGTACACCTTGCCAAAAATCTGTGAGTTTGTCACAAACGTATTGGCTGTATTGTTGACGCAGTTGGCAAAGAAGGTCCACACCGTATTGCCGGCCATATAGAACAAAAAGCCGGGCACGCCGTCGGTGGGCATGTTGGCCATGCCGCCGAACACAACGTTGAAAATCACGGTGGTGATGAGCGGGTTCAGAATGATCCACGCGGGGCCCAAGATCGTCTGCTTATACAGCACAGTAAAGTTGCGCTTGACGAACATTATAATTAAGTCGCGGTAGCGCCAGAGCTCCTGCAGGTCGATGTCGAACCAGCCGGTCTTGGGCCGGATGACCGTAGTCCAGCCCTCGTCAGCCGGGCGGGTGGTTTGCAGATTTTCAGCCATAAAAATACCTGTTCCTTATGTGTAAAATCGTGGTTGCATAGTTATCCATAGTAATAGTGCTATTTTACCACATTTTGCGCAAAGAATCAACTTGCCGGGGCGTATATAATAGTAGCAGAATATCGTGCGCGGTGAAAGCGTAGGGGCGGATTCCATATCCGCCCGGGGCGTTTCCGCCGCCGCACACAGGCCGGGCGCATATAGAATGCGCCCCTACGGACAACGGAACACGGATGCTTGAAGCACATCTTACTCGCCAAGGATGACCGCGAGATTTCGCGCAATCCGACGCTTAGGGAAGTGGCGCGAACGCGCCGGAGGGAGTTTCCCGCAGAGGCAGGCGAAGCGATGCGTTCCCGCAGGCAAAAAAGCGGTCTGCCGAAAATCCATCGGCAGACCGCTTTCTATACAAATTTACAGCACCTTTGACAAAAATGCCTTCAAGCGCTCATTTTCGGGGTTGGCGAAGAACTCCTTCGGCGGCTTATCGACCTTGACGATGCCCTCATCAATGAAGATGATGCGGTTTGCGACCTCGCGGGCAAAGCCCATCTCGTGGGTGACGCAGACCATCGTCATGCCGCCGCGGGCCAGCTCCTTCATCAGTTCCAAAACCTCTCCGACCATCTCGGGGTCAAGGGCGGAGGTCGGCTCGTCAAACAGCAGCACGTCGGGGTTCATGGCCAGCGCGCGCACAATCGCAATGCGCTGCTTCTGCCCGCCGGACAGCATGTTGGGGTAGGTGTCGGCCTTGTCGGCCAGACCGATGCGCTCCAGCAGCTCCATGGCTTTTTTGTCGGCCTCGGGCTGCTTCATCAGGCCCAGACGCACGGGGGCCAGCGTGATGTTCTTCTTCACCGTCAGGTGGGGGAACAGGTTGAAATGCTGGAACACCATGCCCATCTTCTGGCGCACATGGTCAATGTCGTGGTCGGTGACTTCCTTGCCGTTGAAGATGACATGGCCGCCGTCCGGCTCCTCCAGACGGTTCAGGCAGCGCAGGAACGTGGATTTTCCGCAGCCCGAGGGGCCGACCAGCACAACGCAGTCGCCCTTGTTGATGGTCAGGTCCACGCCCTTGAGCACCTGCAGGCCGCCGTAGTTCTTCTGCAGTCCTTTAACGTCTATCACTTTGCGCCAGCCTCCTCTCAAATTTTGCAAGCAGTGCGCTGAACAGCATAACCAGCACCAGATAGGTCGCGGCCACGCCGAGCAGCGGGAACATAGGCTCATAGGTACGGTTCATGATGCCCTGCGCGGCATACAGCAGCTCCTTGCCGCCGATGACCGTGATCAGCGAGGAATCCTTCAAAAGCATGATGAACTCATTGCCCAGCGCAGGCAGGATGGAGCGGATGGCCTGGGGGATGATGATCTCGAACATCGTGGTCATGTAGTTGAGTCCGAGGCTGCGTCCCGCCTCCATCTGGCCCGGGTCAACGGCCATGAGGCCGCCGCGGATGATTTCCGACACATAGGCGCCCGAGTTGATGCCCAGCGCCAGCGCACCGACCATCGTGAAGTTGCGGCTGCTGGCAAAGATGACCATGCTCATGATAAGCAGCTGCACCATCATGGGCGTGCCGCGGATGACTGTGACATACACCTGCGCCACTGCGTTGAAGATGCCCAGGATCGGGTTGCGGTGGTGGGGCTTCTGCTGCGCGTAACCCACGCGGATCATAGCGACGATGGCACCCAGCACAACGCCCAGCACCAGTGCAATGGCCGTGACCAGCAGGGTCGTGCCCACGCCCTTGATGTACTGCTGCCAGCGATCCGAGTAGAGAAATGCCTGGTAAAATTTTACGAAGAAGTCCTGCCCGAAGTTCAGCTTCTGGCCGTTCTTGACCAGCTCCGAAAGCGCTTCAAACTGTGCTTCCATCCGCAACACAACCTTTCTTTCTGTTTGAATTCAGCACACCTGTAGAGGCCGGGCATACCCGGCCCGCGGCTTTCCGGCAAACTCTTGCCTGCGGGAAGGCTGCGGGCCGCATATATGCGGCCCCTACAGCGCGATATTTGTATTATACCATATTTTCGGGAAAAATCACACTAAATAAAAGAAAAGCGCGCCGGGGTACCGGCGTGCCTTTCCGCTTGCTGCAAAGCGCTTATTCAGCGGTGATGTACTTGTCCACGATGGCCTGCAGGGTGCCGTCGGCCTGCAGTTCCTCCAGAGCGCCGTTGATGGCGTCCAGCAGCTGGGTGTTGCCCTTGGCAACGCCGATGGCGTAATCTTCCTGGGCGTAAGCGGTGTCAAGGATCTTCAGGCCGGGGTTGGCCGCAACGAACTCCTGGGCGGGGGCATTGTCGATGACGACGGCATCGACCTGGCCGTTGTTCAGGGCCTGCACAGCGGTCAGACCGTCATCATAGGCGATGACATTTTCCTCACCGAAGTCATCGGTGCAGTAGAGGTAGCCGGTGGTGCCGCGCTGGGTGCCGATGGCCTTACCGGACAGGTCGTCAGCGGTGGCAATGTCGGAGCCCTCAGGCACGATGATGGACTGGATGCCCTCGGCGTAGGTGTCGGAGAAGTCCATGACCTTCAGGCGCTCGTCGGTGACTGTGACGCCGGCCATGACCATGTCGCTCTTGCCGTTCTGGGCGGCCAGCAGGGCGGCGTCAAAGTCCATGTCGTCGACCTGCAGCTCCAGGCCGAGCTTCTTGGCGATGGCACCCGCAACCTCAATGTCGATGCCCTCGAAATCACCGGTGTCGGTGGTCATCTCATACGGGGGGAAGGCGGCGTTGGTGGACATCGTCAGCTTGCCGGCGTTGACGGTGGTCACCGCGGCAGCGTCGGCAGAAGCGGCCTCCTCGGTGGAAACGGCCTCGGAGGATGCAGCCTCAGAAGAAGCAGCCTCGCTGGAAACAGTCTCGGTGGAAGCGGAACCGCCGCAGGCGGCCAGGCTCAGCATCATAGCGGAGCTGAGCATCAGAGCAGTGATTTTTTTCATGATGATCTCCTCGATTCAATGTATCTCAAATGTTTGTACCTTCCCAAGCCCTCACTTGGTTGATGTATACAGTATAACTGCATAAATATGTAAAGTCAATGTATATTTAATAACTTCGGCGTTTTACATGGGCAGAGCAGGGGAGTGGAAAGTTTTTTGTGCAAACTGGCGGGAGGTATAAATGTAGGGGCCGGGCATGCCCGGCCCGCAGCTTTACAACAGACGCCTGCTTGCCTTTACGTTGCGGGCCGCACATGTGCGGCCCCTACAACCTCAACATTCCAATTTTTTCTACTTGACTTAAAGCCGCACTTGTGCTATAAATAACTTAACTTCATCCTGTACAAAGCCATGAGGCAGACAAACGGGATGCGAGGTCCTGCACAAGAGAGAACCGCCGCGGTATGCCGCGTGGTGCAAGCGGTTTTGCAGCGGCCCGCAGCCTTACCACTGCCGAGCGCGGGGGCGAACCTCCGCCGGGTACGGCCCGTTACAGCCGGTACGAGCGGCGCTTACCTTTTATATAAGATATAAGCGCAATTTGGGTGGAACCGTGGAGCTATATGCTTCATCCCTTTTGTAAGCGAGGGATGGAGCATTTTTTATTTGCATTTTTGTGCAATTGCAAAAGGAGCGTACAATTATGAAGATCATCTACAAGGACGGTACCGTCGCCGAGTGCCCGCAGGAGGAAGAACTGCACGTTCTGCGCCACACGGCTGCCCATATCATGGCGCAGGCCATCAAGCGCCTCTACCCGCAGGCGGACTTTGCCTTCGGCCCTGCCACCGAGAACGGCTTCTACTATGACGTCGACCTCGGCGACACCAAGCTGACCGACGAGGATCTGGCCGCCATCGAAAAAGAGATGAAGAAGATCTGCAAGGAGAATCTTCCCATCAAGCCGTTCATCCTGCCCCGTGACGAGGCCGTCAAGCTGATGGAGGAGCGTCAGGAGCACTACAAGATCGAGCATATCGCCGACCTGGCCGACGAGACCGAGTTCAGCTTCTACCAGCAGGGCGAGTACGTCGACATGTGCATCGGACCCCACCTGTGCTACACCAAGGCGCTGAAGGCGTTCAAGATCACCCAGCAGTCCGGCGCTTACTGGAAGAACGACAAAGAGAACAAGATGCTGACCCGCATCAACGGCGTTGCCTTCCACAATCAGGAGGAGCTGGACGCCTGGGAGAAGCAGCAGCAGGAGGCCCGTGAGCGCGACCACCGCAAGATCGGCAAGGAGATGCGCCTGTTCATGACCGACGACCTCGTTGGCCGCGGTCTGCCGATGTTCCTGCCCAACGGCTACACCGTCTGGCAGCAGCTGGAGGATTACATCAAGGGCAAGGAGCGTGAGCGCGGCTACCTGCACGTCATGACCCCCTGCATCGGCACCGTGAACCTGTACAAGACCTCCGGCCACTGGGACCACTACCGCGAGAACATGTTCCCCGCCATGGAGATGGAGGGCGAGAGCTACGTCCTGCGCCCGATGAACTGCCCCCACCACATGATGATCTACGCCAACCAGCCCCACAGCTATCGCCAGCTGCCCATCCGCATCGGCGAGATCGCCCACGACTTCCGCTATGAGTCCTCCGGCACACTGAAGGGCATCGAGCGTGGCCGCCACTTCTGCCAGAACGACGCGCACCTGTTCTGCACGCCCGAGCAGATCAAGAGCGAGGTTGCCAACGTCTGCGCGCTGATTTTCGACGTCTACAAGGACTTCAACATCACGGATTACCGCTGCGTGCTGTCCCTGCGCGACCCCGCCGACAAGAAGAAGTACCATGACGACGACGCTATGTGGAACCACGCCGAGAACGCCCTGCGCGAGGTCCTGACCGAGCTGGGCATCCACTTCACCGAGGAGATCGGCGAGGCTGCCTTCTACGGCCCGAAGCTGGACGTCAACGTCAAGCCCGCCGTCGGTGCCGAGTACACGCTGTCCACCTGCCAGCTGGACTTCTGCCTGCCCGCCAAGTTCCACCTGACCTACGTGGACAAGGACGGCAGCGAAAAGACCCCCGTCGTGCTGCATCGCGCGATCCTCGGCTCTCTGGACCGCTTCATGGCTTACCTGATCGAGGAGACGAAGGGCCGTTTCCCGACCTGGCTGGCCCCGACGCAGGTCAAGGTCCTGCCCGTCAGCGAAAAGACGCTGGACTACGCGAAGGACGTCACCGCCAAGCTGCAGGCCGCCGGTGTCCGCGTTGTGCTGGATGAGTCCAACGAGAAGATCGGCTACAAGATCCGCCAGGCCCAGCAGGTTGACCGCGTGCCCTATATGCTGGTTCTGGGCGCAAAAGAGGTCGAGGCCAACAGCATCAGCGTCCGTGACCGCAAGGGCGAGACGACCACGATGGATCTGGATGCTTTCATCAACCAGGTCGTGGACGAAATCAAGACCCGCAAGAATAACGGTTAATTCCCGATAAAATAACTACCGCCGTCAGGGAACTGACGGCGGTAGTTTTATTTTTCCCTTCGTGCTTTTCTGCGATACTCCGTCGGGCCGCAGCCGTAGACCTGGCGGAAGGCGCGGGCAAAGTAGCTCGCGTCCTGAAAACCGCACTGCATCGCGATTTCCGTCACCCGCAGTCCCGTGCCGCACAGCAGCTCCGCCGCGCGCTGGGCGCGTTGGTCGCGCAGATACTGATTCGGTGTCGTGCCGATCATATCGTGGAAGCACCGCAGACACTCGCTGGGGCTGATGGACGCACTGGACGCGACCTGTTCGACCGAGATGTCCTCGGCGTAATGCTCTTGGATAAATTGCAGCATCGTCTTGATGCGGTCGGCGTTGCGCAGTGCCTTTTTCGGCATGGCCTGCACCGCCGGAGCGTGGCTGACCAGCTGGAAGATCATCTCCGACAGCGCCGCGCGGGTCTTGAACTCGTAGCCGGGGATTTCGTTCACCACCGCGCGGAACGCCCGCTCCATGTCCTCGATGGCCTCGTGCTGCCAGTCCACCGTGGGGCGCAGCACGGCGCAGGGACGGCTGGGGTCGGTCAGCAGCGGCTGCAGATATTTCTGCCAGAACACGCTGTCCGGGTTGCCGCCCACCAGCCGTGGGTGGAACACCATGCTGTGCAGGCGGCAGCTGCCCGCATTCAGCGGCCAGTCGCCGTGCAGCACCCCTGCGTTGATGAACAGCCCCTCGCCCTTTTCCAAGCGGAATTTCTCGCCGCCTGCCGTCGCCAAGATCATGCCCTCGCTGACGACCAGTACCTCCAATTCCTCGTGCCAGTGCCACGGCACGGGCTCGGCCTGCAAATCGTCGTGATAACAGGCGATGGGGAAGGCGGCGGTGCCATGCTCCATCAGCTCCCGCGCCGAATCGTCCACGGTCGTTCTGCACAGCGACAGTGCCATTTCTTGCTCGCCTCCGTTTTTGGTGAAATTGTACCGAGATTTTGCGGAATTAGTGCCTGTATATTCCGCAATTTGATGATATAATCATAATATCACAACTACAGAAAGTCAAGAGGTTTTTCGTATGGTATCTTTGCTTTTGCCGGTCATCTATCTGGCGTTCATCAGCTTGGGCCTGCCGGACGCGCTGCTGGGCGCGGCGTGGCCCAGCATGTATCCGCAGCTCGGCGCGGGCGTGTCCTGGGCGGGCGGCGTGTCCATGATCATCTCCGTCGGGACCATCGTGTCCAGCCTGGCCAGCGACTGGCTCAACAATAAGCTCGGCACCGGCAGGGTCACAGCGCTCAGCGTCGCCACCACCGCCGTGGCGCTGTTTGGGTTTTCGACCTGCACGCAGTTCTGGCAGCTTTGCCTGTGGGCTATACCGTATGGCCTGGGTGCCGGCAGTGTGGACGCCGCGCTGAACAATTATGTGGCCCTGCACTATGAAAGCCGCCACATGAGCTGGCTGCACTGCATGTGGGGCATCGGCGCGGCGGGCGGCCCGGTCATCATGGGCTGGGCGCTGGCGGGCAGCACCTGGCAGAACGGCTACCGCATAGTGTCCGTTCTGCAGTTTGTGCTGACGGCGTTGCTGCTGTTCAGCCTGCCGCTGTGGCAGACCCCTGCCGACGCCGGAGCAGGGGAGGAGTTTACCCCGGAACACCGCACGATTTCCGAACTGCTGAAAGTCCCCGGTGTGCCGGAGGTAATGCTCTGTTTTGCGTTTTACAGCGGTGTTGAGGGGATCGCCGGTATGTGGGCCGCCAGTTACTGCACCCTGACCCGCGGTCTGGACGCAATGACCGCCGCCAGCTGGGCGAGCCTGTTTTACGTAGGCATCACAGTCGGACGGTTTTTCAGCGGCTTTTTGACGATGAAATTCAACGATCAGCAGATGATCCGCATGGGACAGCTTCTGAATGCCGTGGGTATTGTGCTGATCCTGCTGCCCTTCGGCAATGCGCTGCTGCCGGTCAGCCTTGTGGTCGCCGGACTGGGCTGCGCACCGATCTACCCCAGCATCATTCACGAGACGCCGTCCAACTTCGGCAAGAATCTCAGCATGTCAATGACCGGCCTGCAGATGGCCGCCGCCTACACCGGCAGCACGCTCCTTTCACCATTTTTCGGCGTTCTGGCGCAGAATATCACGATGAAGCTGTATCCCTTTGTCCTGCTGCTGATGCTGGTATTGATGACGGTTTTTTCCGAGCAGCTGCACAGAAAGACGGCTGCAAAACGGGCAGCGAATGCCTGAAGCTGAGCCTCCCTTTGACAAGGGAGGCTTTTTTATTTTCCCGCCCCTCTAGCTATTTCCTACGCTATCCTGTATAATAGAGGCAAAAGAGGAGGTGTCCCTATGCAAAAATGCAGCCTGTGCGGCGGACGGGTCGTCAATGGCCGGTGTGAGGACTGTGGTCTGCCCATCCCGCCGGAGCACAGCTACACCCTGCGGGGCGAGAGTGCCCACTATCACCGCGTCAACGGCGAAGATGTTCTCCACCGCGTGCGGCCCGCGGGCAACCGCCCCAAGGTGGAAGGCTACGACGACGAGGAACGCACCGCCCATGTACATGAGAGCGGCACAGACCGCCACAATGCACCGCGCCCCGCGGTGCGCACGGCCCGGATGGAGCACCACATCGAGGCACCCTCCAGACGCAGCCGCAGTGCCAATGTCGCGTGGCTTATCATCGTTGTGGCGTTGTTTTTTATTTTGCCCATGCTGCAGGTCCTGCTGCAGCGTAAAATCGCTTCCTCGGTATCCGAGCCCGTTCCCGAATTTTCCGAAGAACAGGCCATAGAGGCCGACAGCAACGCCTACGACGACCTGCGCCCGCTCGTATCCGCCGGGGGCACCGACTGGGACGGCGACCTGCCCGCCGGGCTGTACGTCGTGGGGCAGGACCTGCCCGCGGGTACCTACACGATCAAGTGCGCCGAGGACGGCACATCCATGGAGATGCACCTTGTCAACGATGCCTGCGGTGTGGAAATTTATGAGGATCTGTCCGCCTACGACGCTGCGGATTCGGGGCTGGACGATGTCCCGCTGCCCGCGGGTACGGTGCTGTTCCTGAGCGGAAACAATGCGCTCTATTTCCACAGCAGCAACGCGCAGGTCGATGACCTGTCCACCGATACTGCCCCCAACCCGGTGACCGGCGATATTTCGTATACCCTCAGCGACAGCGAGGACAGCCTGTATCTGCTTGTGGGCGAGGACATCGAACCCGGCGTCTACGACGTGACCTGCACGGCGGGCAGCGGCTACTTTGCCTTTGACCTGCCGATGGAGAACACCCGCACGATGTATTGCAGCGCCTGGCTCTACGGCGACGACACCTATCAGGACACACTGCACCACATCGTTCTGGCCGAGGGCACCGAGCTCATCCTCTCCAATTATAACGATATGGGGTATACCGTGATGTTCCAACCGAGCGAGACGGTGTACGCTTATAAGTAAAGCAAATCCGGCCTCCCGGGAAAATTTCGGGAGACCGGATTTATTTTTATCGCACGGTAGGGGCCGCATATATGCGGCCCGGCGGTGTAAGGCAGACAGGCGTTTTTGGGAAGGCTGCGGGCCGGACATGTCCGGCCCCTACAGCACAATACCTGTAAGGCACAGCGCTTTATATAGGGTCGTAGGGCGGCATGCCCCCATGCCGCCGCGGGCTGCCGTTTACCTTGTGCGCAGCCGTTCCACTTCCTCCGCTGTCAGCTCACGCCACTGGCCGGGCGCTAACGCGGGGTCCAGCGCCACGCCGCCGATGCTCTCACGGTGCAGGGCGTTCACACCCGCATCAAACACGCCGAACATCCGCTTGATCTGATGATAGACGCCCTGCCGCAGCGTGACCTGCACGGTCAGGCCGTCGTCGGTCAGCGGCTCGACGCCCGCGGGAGCCATCGTCTCGCCGTCGGTCAGCGTGACGCCCGCGGCAAAGCCCCGGCGCATCGCGTCGGTCAGCGGCGTGTCCAGCGTGACTACGTACTGCTTCTCGACGTGGTGGGCAGGGGAGAGGATGTCATGCGCCAGCGCGCCGTCGTCAGTCAGCAGCACAAAGCCGGTGCTCGTCTTGTCCAGCCGCCCCGCGGGGAACAGTTCCCGCCGCGGAAAGTCCGCCGCGACCAGATCGACCACCGTCGTGTCCTTTTTGTCGCGGCTGGCACTGACGACGCCCTCGGGCTTGTTGAGCATGATATACACAAATTTCCGGTACGCGCCCGCCAGCGGCACGCCGTCCAGCGCCACGGCGGCGGTGTGCTCGTCCAGCTGGGTGTCGGCCTTGCGGCAGACTGCGCCGTCGATGCTGACGCGGCCCTTCGTTACGGCCTTGCGGCTCTCGCTGCGGGTCATGCCGGTGCGCTCGGCCAGGTATTTATCCAGCCGCATCATGCCTCGTGCTCCTGCGTGATGGCCGCCGTCCTGCCGCGCGTGACCTTGATGAGGTCCGCCGGGGCGCATTCGATCTGCATGCCGATGCGCCCACCCGAGACGAGCATCGTTTGCTGCGCAAGGCAGCTCTCATCGTAGACGGTCACGAACTGCTTTTTCATGCCCACAGGGCTGCACCCGCCGCGGATGTAGCCTGTGACCTTGTTGATGTCGGCAACGTGGATCATGGCCACGCTCTTGACGCCCGCAGCCTTAGCGGCCTTTTTCAGGTCCAGCTCGGCCAGCACCGGCACAACAAACACATAGTAGTTTCGGTCCGCGCCCTGCGTGACGAGCGTCTTGAACACCCGCGCCGGGTCCTGCCCGGTCAGCCGCGCCACGTTTGCGCCGTCCACGGCCTGACCCTCCTCGTGGGGGTATTCGTGGGACGTGTAGGCGACCTTTGCACGCTCCAGCATCCGCATTGCGTTGGTTTTTGCTTCTTTTGCCATATTGTTACCCTTCCCGATTGTTAATAGTGCTGTAGGGGCCGGGCATGCCCGGCCCGGCCTCCGCCCCGCTTTGCCTTCCCCCAAGGGGGAAGGTGGCCCCGCAGGGCCGGATGAGGGGCAGAGCTTCCGTGATTGCCCGTGAACGGGTTGCATTGGCAAGGCCGCCCCTCATCAGTCCGCTTCGCGGACAGCTTCCCCCAAGGGGGAAGCCTTTTTTCTATTATAAATCTCCCCAACAATTTTCGCAAGAGGGCTTGACTTTAGCGCTTTAAAGTGTTAGAATACCGTCATTGAGAAAAATTCACGGTTGTAATAGATAGGAGAACACATCATGATCATCGTTTTAAAACAGCACGCCCCCGCTGACAAGGTGCAGGCCTTCTGCAATGAGCTGAACAGCATGGGCTTCCAGATCAACGATTCCGTCGGCAGCGACACCCACATTCTCGGCCTGATCGGCGACACCAAGGCCCTGGCCGAGAGCTGGGTGCTGGCAAACCCCGTCGTTGAGACCTGCCGCCGCGTGTCCGAGCCGTACAAAAAGGCCAACCGCAAGTTCCACCCCGACGACACCGTCGTCGACGTGGGCGGACACAAGATCGGCGGCGGTTACTTTGCCGTCATGAGCGGCCCCTGCAGCGTCGAGAGCAAGGAGCAGATCACCTATGTCGCCCAGCGCGTGCAGGCCGCCGGGGCCAGCATCCTGCGCGGCGGCGCGTTCAAGCCCCGCACCAGCCCGTACAGCTTCCAGGGTCTGCGTGCTGAGGGTCTGGAGCTTTTGCAGGAGGCCCGCAAGGTCACGGGCCAGCCCATCGTGACCGAGCTGATGAACAACGAGCACATCCCGCTGTTCGTTGACGCCAAGGTCGATATGATCCAGATCGGTGCGCGCAACATGCAGAACTTTGAGCTGCTCAAGGCTGTCGGCAAGCTGAACGTGCCGGTGCTGCTCAAGCGCGGCCTGTCCTCGACGCTGGAGGAGCTCGTCATGAGCGCCGAGTACATCATGGCAGAGGGCAACCCCAACGTCGTTTTGTGCGAGCGCGGCATCCGTACCTTTGAGACGAGCATGCGCAACACGCTGGACATTTCCGCCGTTCCTATGTTGAAAAAGATGACCCATCTGCCCGTTGTCATCGACCCGAGCCACGCGGCAGGCATCGCCTTCATGGTGCCCGCGCTGGCCCAGGCGGCAGTGGCCGTCGGTGCCGACGGTCTGATGATCGAGACCCACAATGACCCGGCCAAGGCCAAGAGCGACGGTGCCCAGAGCCTGACCCCCGACCAGTTCGACGCCCTGATGAATACCATCAAGCCGGAGCTGGAGTTCTTCGGGAAAACGCTGAACTAACTGTAAAGTGCCTTCCCCCAAGGGGGAAGGTGGCCGAGGCCCCGCCCGAGGCCGGATGAGGGGCCAGGTTACCGTGATTAGCCGCAAACGGGTTGCCATGGCAAGCTCTGCCCTCATCAGTCGCCTGGCGGCGACAGCTTCCCCCGATGGGGAAGCCTTCCCGGGCGGATTCCATATCCGCCCGGGAAGGCTTGCGGCTGCCGCACACAACCATGGGTGGGCAACACCCGCCCCATACAAAGAATCCCGCTGTCTGGCACAGACAGCGGGCATTTTTTATCTCTTATCTCTTATACAGCTTTTTCCGCTGCTGGTGCGCAGCGATTTTGATATACACGGGCCGCGGCAGGAAGCGCCCCAGCGTCATGCCGGCGGCAACCACAGGGTTCGGCACAATGACCGTTTTGCGGCGGGCCATGCCGTCCAGCGCGCAGCGCACGCAGTATTCCGGCGTGATGCCCCGCAGCGCAAACTCTACGTTCGCCACAGCGTTGAACTCGGTGTTGACCGGGCCGGGGCAGAGGCAGCCGACATACACGGGGCTGCGGGCCTCGCGCAGCTCCTGCGCCAGCGCACTCGTCAGGCTGACAACGTAGGCCTTGGTGGCGTAGTAGGTCGCCATGTAGGGGCCTGCGGGCATCAGCCCTGCGCAGGAGCCGACGTTCAGCAGCGCACCGAAGCCCTGCTTATAGAGCTGCTGCCCGATTTTCTTCGTCAGGATGTGCAGCGCCCGGATGTTGACCGACAGCATATCGAGGTCCTTATCCAGTTCCGTCTGCAAAAACGGCCCGCAGTCGCCAAAGCCCGCGTTGTTGATGAACAGATCCACGCGGCGGCCCTCCAACGCCTTGGCCAGGCGCAGACACTCACTCTTTTTGGACAGATCCGCAGTGAAGATTTCGCAGACCGTCGTCAGCTGGTCGGACAGCTTTTCCAGCCGGTCCGCGCGGCGGGCCACCAGCAGCAGGTTATATCCGCGGGCGGAAAGCTGGCGCGCGAACTCGGCCCCGATCCCGGAGCTTGCACCGGTGATAACTGCAAATTTTGGCATAGCTGCCTCCTTTTCTGCTATAAAAAAGTACAAAAAAGGCTTCCCCGGGGGGGGGAAGCTGTCGCCGATAGGCGACTGATGAGGGCAAAGCTTCCCATTATTGCCCGTCAGTGGGTTACTGCGGCAAGCTCGCCCCTCATCCGGCCCTGCGGGCCACCTTCCCCCGAGGGGGAAGGCTTTTTGCTTTAGTGGTGCCGTCCTACGCCGCCGCCGCGGGTGGAGCCGCCGCCGGAACGGAAGCCGCCGGAGGGGCGCGCCCCGCCAAAGCCGCCGGACGGACGGCTGCGGCCTGCACCGCCGCCGCTGCTAAAGCCGCCGCCGGGACGGAACCCGCCGCC
>ENA-ORUO01000569-ORUO01000569.1-human-gut-metagenome-genome-assembly--contig:-NODE-569-length-44626-cov-8.638846_pt1 | contig 44626 bp, 38 predicted proteins | sample MGYA00242082_ERZ509215 | MGnify/ENA primary metagenome ERZ509215 (study PRJEB26280, sample SAMEA2338829) | human gut metagenome | biome: human gut; feature: human-associated habitat; material: faeces... | reverse complement strand
AACCTGTGACCTCCTGCACGTCAAGCAGATGCTCTACCAGCTGAGCTAACCGCGCTTATTGCGCCGCCTCTTGGCGACGCATATTATTATAGCAGAACGACTTCCAAATTGCAAGCCCTTTTTGAAAAAAATTCAAATTTTTTCTGCGTCGCGCAAATCGCCCCGGCAGCGCCAGACCGCCAGCAGGATAAACACAAAACATACGACCCAGGTCGTCGGCTCACAAAAGCAGACCGCGCGGTAGCCCCGGACCGGCACGAGCCATACGGCAAAGATCACCTTGCCCACAAGCTCCAGCCCGCTGGCCAGCAGCGGCTCTACCGTGTGCCGGATGCCCTGCAGCATATTGCGCAGAATGACCAGCACGGCCATCGGCGGGATGACCGGTGCGCTGATTTTCAGGTACAGCAGCGCGTTGGAGATAATGACCTCGTCCGTGCTGCCCGTGATGCCGCGGATGGCGGCCCCGCCCAGCAGGAAGGTGAACGCCATCACAAACACCCACCACACAAAATAGATCGCAAGCGCGGCCTTGACGCTCTGCCAAATGCGGCTGCGGCGGCCCGCACCCAGATTCTGGCTGCTGAACGTCGCCACGCCGATGCCCAGCGCACCGCCCGGGATAAAGTACAGCTCCGCCAGGCGGCGCGCGGCGGTCTGCGCCGTGATGTAGACGCTGCCCAGCGCATTGATGCTGCTTTGCAGCGCCACGCTGCCCAGATTGTAGATGGCGCTCATCAGCCCCATGCTCAGGCCCGCCCAGAACATACTGGTCACGGCGCGGCGCGTGGCAGCCCCGAGCTGCCGGGGTGTAAAGCGCAGCTCCGGGTAGCCGCGCAGGATGTACACAACGCCCAGCACGGCGCTGATGCCCTGCGCCAGCACCGTGGCAATGGCCGCGCCGCGCACGCCCAGCCCCAGCGGCCCCATGAACGCGGCGTCCAGCCCGACGTTCAGCACGCTGCTGAACAGCAGGAACAGCAGCGGCGTCACGCTGTTGCCGACGGCGCGCAGCAGCGCAGCCTCCATATTATAAAGCATCGTCAGCGGGATGCCCAGCAGAATGACGGTCAGGTAGGCGGACGCGCCGCCCCATGCCTGTGCCGGGACCTGCAAAACGGTCAGCAGCGCGTCGCGGCCCAGCAGGGAGCACCCCGTCAGCACCAGCGACACCGCCGCCGACAGCGTGACCATCCAGCCCACGGCGCGGCGTATCCCGCTTTCATCGCCCGCGCCAAAATAGCGGCTGACCGTCAGCGCCAGGCCGTTGTTCATGCCGAAGGCAAAGTTCATGATAAGCCCGTACAGCGCCGCCGTCGCGCCGATCTCCGCCAGCGCGGCGGAGCCCAGCAGGTGCCCGGCCAGCGCAGTGTCGGTCAGATTGTACAGCTGCTGCAAAAGGTTGGAGCAGAACAGCGGCATCGAAAATTGCAGCACCAGGCGGAACGGGTCGCCCTGGGTCATATCCAGCACACGGCTTTTGTGCGCGGTGGCCATAGTGTAACATCTCCTTTATTGATTGCAGGTCTATTATACGGGACGGCACGGGGCGTGTCAATCGGATCATTCCGGCACGGGACCCGGACAAAACCGCCGGGAACGCGGAAAGGGGCGTGTGGAATTTTCCCAAACAATCAAATTCTTTTGCGGATGGAAAGCCGGGCCCGGGTGTCGTATAATGCAGACAAAAAGCAAATGCTGCAACACTGTTATTTTGCAAAGAAGGAGAGAGCTTATGCAAACCTGTACACTGGCAGTCGACATCGGCGCGTCCAGCGGGCGGCACATCGCAGGCACCGTGCAGAACGGAAAAATCACCCTGCAGGAGGTCTACCGCTTCGAAAACGGCGTCCACCGCGAGAACGGCCACCTCTGCTGGGACATCGACACTCTCGCGAAAGAGGTCGTCAACGGCCTGAAGGCTGCACACGACGCAGGCTTTGCCCCCGCGACCATCGGCATCGACACCTGGGCCGTCGATTTTGTGCTGCTGGATGCAGACAATAAGCGCATCGGCGACGCCGTCGCCTACCGCGACGAGCGCACCGAGGGCATCCGCGAGGCGCTGGAAAAGGAATACGGCCTGACCTTTGCCGACCACTACGCCCGCACCGGCATCCAGTACCAGCCGTTCAACACGGTCTACCAGCTGATGGCGCTCAAAAAGGAGCACCCGGAGCAGCTGGCCGCCGCCAAAACGTTCCTGATGGTGCCCGATTACCTGAACTACCTGCTCTGCGGCGTGCCCGCCAATGAGTACACGAACGCCAGCACCACGGCACTGGTGGGCGCGGACAGCAGGGACTGGGACGATGCACTGATCGAAAAGCTGGGTCTGCCGCGCGGCATCTTCCAGCCCATCAAGACCGCCGGTACGGTGCTGGGGCATCTGACGCCGGAAATGCAGAAGGCTGTCGGCTTTGACGCCGAGGTCATTTTGCCCGCGACCCACGACACCGGCTCGGCGTTCCTCGCCGTGCCCGCGCGGGATGAGTACGCCGCTTACCTGTCCAGCGGCACATGGAGCCTGCTGGGCGTGGAAAACGCAGCGGCCATCACCGGCCCGGACAGCTGCGCCGCCAACTTTACGAACGAGGGCGGCTATGAATACCGCTACCGTTACCTGAAAAACATCATGGGCCTGTGGATGATCCAGTCCGTCCGCCGTGAGCTTGGCGAAAAGACCGGCACCCGCCCGAGCTTCCCGGAGCTGATCGCCGCCGCGAAGGAGGCCGCCGACTTCCCCAGCTGCGTTGACCCCGATGACAACCGCTTCTTAGCGCCTGCCTCCATGATCGAAGAAGTCAGGGCCGCCTGCGCCGACACGCACCAGCCTGTGCCCGCCGCCACCGGCGAGGTCATGCAGTGCGTCTACAACTCCCTGACGCAGGACTATCGCCGCGCCGTGGAGACCTTGCAAAGCCTGACCGGCAAGACCTACACAAGCCTGAACATCGTCGGCGGCGGCAGCCAGGACGGCTACCTGAACCAGCAGACCGCCAACGCCACCGGCCTGACCGTGTTTGCAGGCCCCACCGAGGGCACAGCGCTGGGCAACCTGATGGTGCAGTTCATCCACAGCGGCGATTTTGCCGACCTGGCCGAGGCCCGCGCCGCCATCCGGCGCAGCTTTGAAATTAAAGTGTATCAGCCGGAGTAAACGACCCGGCGGGGTGGGGGCACCCCGCCCTACATCCAACCGTAGGGCGGCATGCCCTCATGCCGCCGCCAGCCTGCCGTTCACCCCGGTTTGTAGGGGAGGGTCTTGACCCTCCCGTGCCCGCGCCCGACACCGTATACTTTCCGGGAGGGATAAATCCCTCCCCTACACGCACATCACAACAAATCCATATACAGGAGGTCCCACCATGTTAGTCGAAACCAAAGCCCGCGTTGGCGTGTTCGCCATTGCGCTGGGCGCTTACCTGCCGCAGTTCCCCACGCTGGTCCCCGAGTTTGAGGGCCAGTACGCCGCCTTCAAAAAGACGCTGCCCGACACCGTCGAGGTCATCGACGGCGGCATCGTTACCACCAAGGAGCAGTCCATGGCCGCGGGCGATAAGTTCCGCACCGCCGACGTTGACCTTGTCATTCTGCAGCTACTGACCTACGCTACCTCTTACAATATGCTGCCCGCCGTGCGCGACCTCGACGTGCCCGTCGTCCTCGTCAACGTGCAGAAGAAGAAGGCCCCCGACTACGCCAACACCGACACCCCCACCTGGCTGGGTGAGCTGTACGCCTGCGGCGCTGTCGGCGAGATGGTCGCTGACCTGGAGCGCGCCGGTAAGCGTCACGCCGTCATCACCGGTGTTGTCGAGGGCGGTGACCCCGCCGTGCAGGCCGAAATCAACGACTGGTGCAAGGCCGCGCAGGTGCGTCGCCGCTTCCGTGATACGAACCTTGCGCAGATCGGCCGCCCGTACCCCGGCATGATGGATCTGTACATCGACGAGACGAACCTGTACAACCGTATGTGGCTCTACACCAAGCAGTTTGACTGGGAGAAGATGTGGGCCATCGCCGACAACATCACCGACGAGGACGCCATCCGCGCCAAGGCGCAGGACATTCTGGACACCTTCGATATTGAGGGCGGCGGCACGGTGGAGAAGGTCTGGGATATGGCCCGCTACGTTGTCGCATTTGAGCAGTGGGTCAGGGACGAGAAGATCGCCTTCGTCGCCAGCCACTACGACGGCTTTGCCAAGGGCGTGGCCGGTAAGCTGGACTCGATGCTGATCCCCGCGTTCTCGATGCTCATCAAGCAGGGCACGGCCTGCGCCGTCGAGGGCGACATCAAGGTCGCCATGGCCATGTCCATCCTCAAGACCATTGCGGGCTGCGGCCAGCTGAGCGAGATGTACTCCATCGACTTCAATGAGGACATCTGCATCATCGGCCACTCCGGCTCCGGCGACGCCGACATCTCCAAGGCCAGAAAGCCGACCATGAAGATCGTGCCCGTGTTCCACGGCAAGACCGGCGGCGGCTACCTGACCCAGTTCTACCCGCCGGTGGGCGATGTGACCTATCTGGCCATCACGCAGGACAAGGACGGCCACTTCAAGTTTGTCGTGGCCGAAGGCGTCAACGAGCCCGGCCCGATCTTCACCTTCGGTGACACGAACATGCGCACCCGCTTCAGCTGCGGTGCCCGCGAGTTCGTCAACCGCTGGAGCGAGGCCGGCCCCACCCACCACATGGCCGCCGCCACCGGCCACCACATCGACACGATTTTGAAGGTTGCCGAGATCTTCAACGTGCCGGTGGATGTGATCACGCGCTGATTTCGGGATGCCTTCCCCCTTGGGGGAAGGCGGCCGAGGCCCCGCCCGAGGCCGGATGAGGGGCGGCCTTGCGGCAATTGCCCGGTAACGGGCTGCTGTCGGCAGCTTTGCCCTCATCAGTCAGTGGTCGGGGCCACTGACAGCTTCCCCCGGAGGGGGAAGCCAACACAACGATATAAAGGAGCAGAAATTATGTCTACGATTTATGAAATTCCCTGCGTCAAGGGCTTTATCCGCATGTGCAACGATGGCTGGCTGCAGGGCTGGCACGAGCGCAACGGCGGCAACCTGACCTACCGCATGACCGGGGAGGACGTCGCCGCCTGCCGTCCCTACTTCGACGCCGAGCCGCGCGAGTGGGTCAACATGGGCGTGCAGGCCGATAATCTGGCCGGTGAGTACTTCATCACCACCGGCTCCGGCAAGTTCTTCCGCAACGTCGAGCCTGACCCGATCCACAGCATCGGCATTGTGGAGATCAACGACAAGGGCGACAGCTGGCGCATCGTCTGGGGTCTGGCCGACGGCGCACGCCCGACGTCCGAGTTCCCCAGCCATTTCATGAACCACAGCGTCCGCAAGGCCGCTACCAACGGCGCGAACCGCGTTATTTATCACTGCCACGCCACCAACGTCATTGCGCTGACCTACATCCTGCCGCTGACGGACCGTGACTTCTCCCGCGCCCTGTGGCAGAGCGCTACCGAGTGCCCCGTCGTTTTCCCCGAGGGCGTCGGCGTCTGCCCCTGGATGGTCCCGGGCGGCGCGGACATTGCCATGGCAACCTCCGAGAAGATGAAAACCTATCAGGCCGCTATCTGGGCCCAGCACGGCCTGTTTGCCTCCGGCCCTGACTTTGACATCACCTTCGGCCTCGCCCACACGATTGAAAAGAGTGCCGAGATCTACGTCAAGGTCCTGTCCATGGGCGGCGGCCTGATCCGCCAGACCATCACCGACGATGACCTGCGCGCCATCGCCCACGACTTCGGTGTCACCCTCAACGAGAACTTCCTCGACTAACATTACGGGCAAAACGCCCCTGACCGAACGGTCAGGGGCGTTTTGCTGTACAAAAAGGCTTCCCCATCGGGGGAAGCTGTCACCGAAGGTGACTGATGAGGGCCGAACCCTCTGTGGCAACCCGTTTGCGGGCAACCGCGGCAAGCTCTCCCCTCATCCGGCCCTGCGGGGCCACCTTCTCCCCCAGGGGGAGAAGGCTTCAGGGCTTCTTCTTTGGAATATGAACCTCCGGGATGGCGACGTTTTCATAGTTGATGGACTTGTGCTTCTCCGGGATCTCGGGGGCGTCGTTGTGGGTGACCTGGCCGGTGTGGACCTCGGGCAGGGCAACGTCGTCACTGTGGACACGGTAGCGCTGCTTTTTCAGCGCCTCGCGCAGCTTGCGGAACATCAGAAGGACCTCCCAATTAGATAAAGTTGATAAAGAAGGTGATGACCAGACTGTTGAGGAAGTCCGCAAACAGACTGCCTACCAGCGGGATCAGCAGATACGCCTTGACCGACGGGGCATACTTTTCGCACAGGGCCTGCATGTTGGCCATGGCGTTGGGCGTCGCGCCCATGCCAAACCCGCAGACGCCCGCTGCAATGACCGCAGCGTCATAGTCGCGGCCCATGATGTTGAAAATCACAAAGTAGGTGAACAGGAAAATCAGCAGCGTCTGGCCCGCCAGCAGGATGATGAGCGGCAGCGCCAGCGCAGCCAGCTGCCACAGCTTCAGCGTGATCATGGCAATGCCCAGGAACAGCGACAGGCTGATGCCGCCGATGTCGTTGATCTCGCCCATGTGGGTCGTGAATTTGTGGGTGAATTCGCCGATGTTGCGCATACACGCCGCGGCGATCATCGCGCCGATATAAATGGGGAACGTCAGCCCGGTCATGGCCAGCGCCTTGGAGATGAACGTGCCGATGCCGATGGCGATAATCAGCTGGAACACAGCAGCCGGGTACATGCTGGTGTGGCGCTCGTGCTTGATTTCTTCCTCCACCAGCAGGCTGTCGTCCTCGGGCACAACGGTGTCCAGCAGCTTGCGGCGCTCAATGAGCAGACGGCCCGTCGGGCCGCCCATGACGCTGCCTGCAATCAGGCCGTAGGTGGCCGCCGCCGTGCAGAGCGTGGTCGCGCCCGCAACGCCGAAGTCCTCGAGCACGGGGCCGAACGCGCCCGCCGTGCCGTGGCCGCCGACCATCGGGATGGAACCGGTGCACAGACCGATCATCGGCGAGATGCCCAGCAGATCCGCCAGCCCGACGGCGAGAAAGTTCTGGCACAAAATCAGCGCAACGACCAGCCCCAAGAAGAGGATCAGCGATTTGCCGCCGCTTTTCAGCACCTTGAGGTTAGCCTGAAAGCCTACCGAGGTGAAGAAGAACACCATGCAGACTTCCTTTAAAATGTCGTCAAATTCAAACTCGGCAATGCCGGTCACATAGCACAGACAGGTGAAAACGGCAAACAGCACGCCGCCGATGACCGGCGCGGGAATGCAGAATTTTTCCAGAAAGCCGATGCGCGCCTTCAAAAAGCGGCCCAGCATCAGCACGCAGACCGCCGCAAACAGCGTCTGGTACATATCCAGTGAGATGATCATGCGGCGGCCTCCTGTTCAGGGGACGCGCCCGTCTCCGGCCCTGCGGGGGTGATGCCCTGCGCGGTGTAGTACGCAGCGGCCCCGGTGTGGTAGGGGATAACGCTCTGCGCGGCGGCCACGGCGGGGTCGGTCACCAGCGGCACCGGCACGGCGGCGGCCACGGCGTCCACGCTGTCAAAATACCGGGCAGTCAGCCTTTGGACGGTCTCGTCGGACAGCGCGTTCGACGCCAGCAGAAGCGCCTGCACGCTGACGGTCCAGACGTCCTCATCCTGACCGGCGTAGGTCCCGGCAGGGATAACGCAGGCGCGGTAGGCCGGGTAGGCCGCCAGCAGCCGCGCACCGACACCCCCATCGACGGAGAGCAGACGGATGGCGCAGGTCTTGGCCAGCTGCTCCAGCGCGTCGGCGTGCAGACCGGCGGTGACGAACATCGCGTCAATCGTGCCGTCGGCCAGCCGGGCGGCAGCGTCGGTGTAATTCAGGTTTACAGTGTGCACCAGGCGGTTGTTCAGGCCGCAGGCGGCCAACACCTGCCCGGCGTTCTGCTCGGTGCCGGATTCTTCCTCGCCGACACTGAGCGTGCAGCCCTGCAGTTCCTCCAGCGTCGTAATGCCGGAGTCGGCCCGGACAACGACCTGCACGGCCTCCTCATACAGAGCGGCCACGGCGCTGAAGCTGCGCTCGGTGCCCTCGTGGGAAAAGATGCCGCTGCCGTCGTAGGCATCCTGTGCCATGTCGGACTGGGCAACGGCCAGCTGTAAATAGCCGCCCGCCAGCAGCCGCAGGTTGGCAGCGGACCCGGCGGTCTGTTTGACCTCGATGGTGCTGTTCTGGGTGGCCATGGCGGTACCAAACGCATTGTACACGCCGCCAGCAGCCGCAGCCCCCAGCCGCAGCCGCGACGCCGCACAGCCCGCCAGCAGGACCGCTGCGGACAGGACGGCAATGATACGGAACAGATGTTTTTTCAATCGTACACCTCTCTGAAATTCTTTAGGCTCCCCTTGAGGGGAGCTCCGCCCGCAGGCGGTGAGGGGTGGGCCGCAGCAACCCTTTTATAGGTCGGCTGCCAGCCACCCTTCCGGCCCTGCGGGGCCACCTCCCCTCAAGGGGAGGCAGGGATGGCGGCAGTTATTTCCCCACCACATCCCAATGCTTATCGTTCCTGTTCAGCACCTCGCAGCCGGTCTCGGTCACCAGGACGAGGTCCTCCACGCGGACGCCGAACTCGCCGGGCAGGTAGACGCCCGGCTCAATCGAAAAGATCATGCCGGGTCTGGCTACGGCGGTGTTCGCACTGCTGACGTCGCCCTTCTCGTGGTCGGTCTGGCCGATGAAATGCCCCAGACGGTGGTTGAAATACGCACCGTAGCCCGCTTCCGTAATCAGGTCGCGCGCGGCGGCGTCCAGCTCACACAGGCGCACGCCGGGCTTGATGAGCGCCTCTGCAGTCTCATTCGCGCGGCGCACCAGATCATGCACGGCGGCCTGCTTTTCAGTGGGCTGGCCGCAGAACCAGGTGCGGGTCATGTCGCTGCAATAGCGGCTCTTCACGCAGCCCATGTCAAACAGCACGCAGTCGCCCTCTTTTAACACGGTGTCGTCCGGCTCGTGGTGCGGGTCGGCGGCGTTGGCACCAAAGGAGACGATCGTCGTAAAGCTCGGCCCCTCGCAGCCGTGGGCACGGAACTGCGCGTCGATAAACTCGGCGACCTCGCGCTCGGTCATGCCGGCCTTTACATAGTGCTTCGCGGCCTCGTTCACCGCGTCGTTGATGCGGGATGCCTCGCGCATGAGGGCCTGCTCCTCGGCGTCCTTGCAGGCGCGGCAGTCGTCCACGCAGTCGCTGGACAGCACGACCTGCATACCGGGGTGAGTCTCCATCAGCGGGATCAGAAACTTAGCGGGCCACTCCTTGTCAATGCCCAGCGGCCTGCCCGCGTCCACGACCTCGGCAATCTGCGCCACGGGCCTGTCCGTGTCGGTGTGCCAGACGGTCTGGCACGGCGGCTCGGGCACATTGAACAGTCTGTTCAAAAACAGCACCGGCTCGCCCTCGGTGGGCAGGTAGAGCGCCAGCAGACGCTCATAGGGCTCCACGGCGACGCCGGTCAGATACCACACGCTCTTGGGGTCGCAGACGATCATCTGCGTCAGTCCCTGCGCGCGCAGGGCAGCACGGACACGGTCCATGCGTTCGGTTTTCAACATACAAATGCCTTCTTTCCCATTATTCAGTTTTCCGCGGGCTTCATTGCACTTTTGCGGTACTGCTGGGGGCTTTGGCCCACCATGGCGGTAAAGCGGGTCGAGAAGTTGCTCTCATCCCCAAAGCCGACCTGGTGTGCGATCTCGCAGACGGAGAAATCCGTCAGAACCAGCAGCTCCTTGGCGCGTGTGATCCGCGTGGACAGCAAAAAATTGTAGGGCGTCGTGCCCATGTACTGGCGGAACAGCCGCAGAAACCAGCTCTTGCTCACCGGCGTCTGGGCCAGCAGGCTGTCCAGCGACAGCGGCTCGGCATAGTGCTGGCGGATGTACTCGGCGGCCTGTTCGATCAAGGTGCGATTGGAGCGGCTCTCGTCCCCGGCCAGCAGCTGGCGGGCCATCAGGGCCAGCATCCGGTGCAGGACCAGGCAGATCTCGATCTGTGCGGCGGCACCGTGCTCCCACTCGGCGGCCAGTGACTCAAACAGCGGCTGCATCTCCAGCCGACTGACCGTAACGGGGGACAGCCGCCCCTGCGGCTGCAGTACCTCGGCCAGATTGGCGACGCCCGCGCCGTCCAGATGCGCCCAGTAGTGGTGCCAGTGGTCCTGCCCGGGGGCAGTGCAGTAGCTTTGCGGGGTGCGGCAGTTCAACAGCAGGGCGCTGCCGGCGGGCAGCTCCACGCGCTGGTCGTTCTGCTCGATCAGACCGGAGCCGGACAGCGTATAAAACAGCAGATAGCTTTCCTTATCAGTGCGGGCCGTGGCAAAATGGGCGCGGCCATAAAAGTTGCCGGCCTCGGTGCAGTAAAACGGCTGTGCCAGCGCAGCCGCGCCGGGGGTGGCGCGCAGCCAGCTGCTGCGTTCCTCCACGTCCATATTATAGGTCAGCATAGTGGCGGTCCCTCCCTTGCTTATATGAACATGATAGAAACAAACCGCGCGTTTGTCAATAAAAAATAGGAAAAGCCTTCTCTATATAAGGAAAGCGCAGCTTGTCGAAAAACCTCCCTCTGCGAGGGAGGTGCCCCGAAGGGGCGGAGGGAGAGAACCTTGCCATAGCCCGAAATATTTCGGGCAGCCGTACAGTTCTCTCCCCCACCGCCTGCGGGCGGAGCCCCCTCGCAGAGGGGGCCAAGGAGTGAACGTACCTTTTTCGACAGTCTGGGGCGATCATTGGTCGCCCGCCTTGACAACGCCGCCCTTTTGTCCTATACTGATACACAGGTTAAACCTGGGTTTAAGTCATAGGAGGAAAACACATGGCCTATACAGTGGGGGAGATGGCGCGGCGGATGGGTGTGCCCGCATCGACGATCCGCTATTACGATAAGGAAGGGCTGCTTCCCTTCGTCGGGCGCTCGTCCGGCGGCATCCGCGTTTTTACGGAGAAGGACTTCGAGTGGCTGCGCATCATCGAGTGCCTGAAAAAGACCGGCATGTCCCTCAAGGACATCCGCGAATACATCGAGCTAGCCATGCAGGGCGATGAGACCATTGCCCGGCGGCTGGAGCTGTTCCGCAAGCAGCGCACCGTGCTCGAGACCCGCATGGCTGAATTGCAGCAGACGATGGACACCCTGGACTACAAGTGCTGGTTCTATGAGACCGCCGCCGCCCGCGGCAGCACCGAGGGCATCGGCGACCTGCCCGACGAGGCTCTGCCCGAGGCCCTGCGCCCCGTGCGGGAGCGTCTGCGCGCCGCCGCGGAGGCGGAGACAGAAGAAGTATGACCCCAAAACGCCGCCCCTGCAAAAAGGTGCGGCGTTTTTTTGCGCCCCAGGTGTGCCGACTATAACAACCCACCCCGCAAAAATCCTGCCGCCACCGCTATATCTGGTGCTGCAGCGTACAATCTGCCACCAGACAAAACGGAAAATCTCAAAAAATCCTGCCGCGAAGTGTTAAACACAGCACAATTCCCGTAAAGATGCAAAAAATACGGAAAATATCTGCGTGAAACTTTCCATTGACACCCCGCGCGCCCTGTGGCAGAATGTCGGTAAGAACCTGATTGTGTAAAGGAGAGATCCCTATGACCCCTGAACTTCGCTGGCTGACTGACCCCACCGTCTTTGCCGTGAACCGGCTGGACGCACACTCTGACCATCTCTGCTGCCGCACCTTGGACGAGGCCGAAAGCGGCCTGACATCGCTGCGCCAGTCACTGGACGGCGCATGGCGCTTTGCGTGGAGCGCCAACCCTGCCGCCCGCCCGGCGGATTTTTACCAGCCGGACGCCGACCTGTCCGGCTTCGGTACGATCCGCGTGCCCGGGCACATCGAGCTGCAGGGCTACGGTCAGCTGCAGTACACCAACACCCTCTACCCGTGGGATGGCCGCAGCTGCCTGCGCCCGCCGCAGGTCGATTGGAACGATGACCCCGTGGGCAGCTATGTCAAAGAATTTGATCTGGACGAGTCCCTGCGCGGCCAGCGCGTCTGCGTCAGCTTTCAGGGCGTGGAGCAGGCCATGTACCTGTGGTGCAACGGCCAGTTCGTCGGCTATGCCGAGGACAGCTTCACCCCGTCTGAATTTGACCTGACACCGTATATTCGGGACGAGAACAACCGCCTCTGCGTCGAGGTCTACAAGCGCAGCAGCGCCGCCTGGATCGAGGATCAGGACTTCTTCCGCTTCTCGGGCATCTTCCGCTCGGTCTACCTGTACGCAAAGCCCAAGGTCCACATCAACGACATCTGGCTCAAGGCCGACCTTGCCGCCGACAACACCACCGGCCTGCTGACGCCCCTCGTCAAGCTGGACGGCGAGACCGACGGCGCGTCGGTTGCCCTCGTCGTGACCGACCCCGAGGGCTATGCCGTCTACGAGGGCCCCGCCGCGGGCGATACGATTGAGATCGAGGGCATCCAGCCGTGGAGCCATGCTGCACCGGTGCTCTACCACGCCGTACTGACCCTGCGCGATGCCGACGGCGTTTTGCAGGAAGTCGTGCCCTACGACATCGGCTTCCGCCGCTTTGAGATGATAAACGGCGTCATGTGCCTGAACGGGGAACGTGTCGTGTTCAACGGCGTCAACCGCCACGAGTGGAACGCCGACAGGGGCCGCGCCATCGGCGCCGACGACATGCACGCCGCCATGGCCGTGTTCAAAAAGAACAACATCAACGCCGTGCGCACCTGCCACTACCCCGACCAGAGCCTGTGGTACGACCTGTGTGACCGGAACGGCATCTACATGATCGACGAGACGAACCTCGAAAGCCACGGCAGCTGGCAGAAGCTCGGCGCGGTGGAGCCGAGCTGGAACGTGCCCGGCAGCCTGCCTGAGTGGAAGGACTGCGTCGTGGACCGCGCCCGCAGCATGTTTGAACGCGACAAGAACCACGCCGCCGTCCTGATCTGGTCCTGCGGCAATGAGAGCTACGCGGGCGAGGATATTCTCGCCATGTCGCAGTTCTTCCACGACCACGACCCGGGACGCCTCGTGCATTATGAAGGTGTGTTCCACTGCCGCGCGTTCGACGCCATCAGCGACATGGAAAGCCGGATGTACGCCAAGCCGTGGGAAATTCGCGAGTATCTCGAATCCCACCCGAAGAAACCCTTCATTCTCTGCGAGTATATGCACGATATGGGCAACTCGCTGGGCGGCATGGAGAGCTATGTGAAGTTGGCCGACGAGTTCGACCAGTACCAGGGCGGCTTCATCTGGGACTACATGGACCAGGCGCTCCGGCACACCGACGCGCTTGGCCGCAGCGTGCTGGGCTACGGCGGCGACTTTGCGGACCGCAACACCGATTACAACTTCAGCGGCAACGGCATTGTCTACGCCGACGGTGCCGAGAAGCCCGCCATGCAGGACGTGCGCTACTGGTACGACACCCCCGCCCGCCGCGCCGCCCACGATGCCAGCAACGCCGCAGCCGCCGCCCGGGCGGACCGCGACGCGGCCAAAGCACAGGCCGCCCGCAAGCCCGGCATGTTGACCGTGACCGAGGGCGACGGCAACCTCGGCGTCAGGGGCGACGGGTTTGAAATTCTCTTTTCCGCGGGCGAGGCCGGGCCGTCGTCGCTGACCGTCAACGGCAGCGAGTGGCTCTGGCGCGCCCCGCGCCCGGCGTTCTGGCGCGCCGCCACCGACAATGACCGCGGCTGCGGCTTCCCGCAGAAAGCGGCGGCCTGGCTGGCGGCGGATGTTTACCTGCAGAACCTCGGCTTTGCGGTCTTGCAGAAATCCGCCGACGGTGTGCAGGTGCGCTATACCTACGGCGTGCCCACCGTGCCCGGCGCTAAGGCCGAGCTGACCTACACCGTGGAGCCGCAGGGCACGCTACTGGTCGAGGCAGTCTATCATGGCGTGCCCGGTGCGCCCGAGCTGCCCTGCTTCGGCGTAAAATTCCAGACGTTTGCCCCCGTGGCCCGCACGCTCTGGACCGGCCTTTCGGGCGAGACCTACCCGGATCGCTGCAAGGGCGGCGTCTTTGGCTGCCATGAGGAGGTGCCGCATATTGAACCGGCTCTCGTCCCGCAGGACTGCGGCCTGCATGTGGGCACCCGTCAGTTCACGCTGGAGCAGCACAACGCCTGCGGCCAGACGGCGGCTGCGCTGACGATTGAACAGGCCGACGCGCCGTTTGCCTTCAGCGCACTGCCCAACACTGCGCAGGAAATCGAGGCCGCCCAGCACATCACCGAGCTGCCCGCCACGGGCCGCACGAGCGTGACGATCCTGGGCGCAGCCCGCGGTGTCGGCGGCATCGACAGCTGGGGCACCGATGTGGAGGAGCCTTACCGCGTCAGCGGGGAAGGAGAGCACCGCGTCGCGTTCCGCATCGTGTTGTAAATACCCTAAAGGCAGCACCGCCTGCGCTGCACCTGCCCATAAAAACACAAGCCGCCCGTGTCAGCCTGACACGGGCGGCTTTGCTGTCTTATGCGCGTTTAATCCAGACGGAACACCTGCTCCAGCTTGGGCTGGGCGCCGGTCACGGGGTCCATTTCCAGCTCCAGAATGTCCTTCATGTAGTCGTTCCAGCGGTCCACAACGGGGCTTTCGGCCTGCACCTTCTCGGCGTAGGCAACGCCCTTCGCGCACTCATAGTAGCCGAACAGCTCGTCGTTACAGTAGAAGATGCTGTAGTTGCAGATGCCCGCAGCCTTCAGCACCTCGACCATCTCGGGCCAGATCTCCGCGTGGCGGCGCTGATATTCCGCTTTGCAGCCGGGCTTGATGCGGCCCTTCCATGCTATATGCTCCATTGGTATGCACCTCACAGGATGATTTTGTCTTTATTGTACGGCGCACAGCGGCGGTTTGCAACGTGGAATAGTACAGATTTCTTTGGGAAAATTCCACTTGCCGCGCCTGGCGCGCAGCCCGTCACATCAGCGGGCTGAACAGCCGCAGCACGCAGTCCCAGCCGCGCACGGCCAGGCTGCGGGTGTCGGCGTACTTCTGTGTGACCTCGCGGCAGACGGGGAACAGCGCGTCAAAATCGCGGCGCACATCGGCCACGGCGCTGCAGCCGCAGAACCAGCAGGCGTTCTCAAAGTGCAGGTACAGGCTGCGGAAGTCAAAATTGATCGTGCCCACTACGGCTTCCGTGCCGTCGGCTACGCATTGCTTCGCGTGGATGAACCCGGGCGCGTACTCATAAATGCGCACGCCGCTCTTGGCAAGGCTGGCGTAATAGCTGCGCGTGACCGAGAAGATCAGCTTTTTGTCCGGGATGCCCGGCGTGATGATCCGCACATCAACGCCGCTGGACGCGGCCAGCCGCAGTGTGCGCTGCATCTCGTCACTTAAAATAAGGTAGGGCGTTGTAATGTAGACGTAGTCCTTCGCACTGCGGATCATGTTCAGGTAGACGTTCTCGCCGGTGGCCTCGTCGTCCAGCGGATTGTCCGCGTAGGGCAGCACCACGGCATTCTCCCGCGCGGTGTAGGGCACATCGGGCAGATAGCGCTCGACCTCGGGTGCGGCCTTCTGCGTTGCGCCCCACAGCTCTAAGAAAATCAGCGTCAGGCCGCGCACGGCGTCGCCCTCCAGCCGGATGCCGCTGTCCTTCCACTGGCCGTAAGGGTGGGTGCGGTTGAAGTACTCCTCCGCCAGATTGTAGCCGCCGGTAAAGCCGACGCGCCCGTCCACAACGGTGATTTTGCGGTGGTCGCGATTGTTCATAAAGACGTTCAAAATCGGGATGACCGGGTTGAACCGGCGGCACTGTATGCCGCGCCCCGCCAGCTTTTTGACAAATTTGCTGTTGATAAACCCGATGCTGCCCACGTCGTCGTAAAATACGCGCACCTCCACGCCGTGGGCGGCGCGCTCGGCCAGAATATCCTCCAGCTCCTGCCAGGCAGAGGCGTCCTCAATGGCGTGGTATTCCATGAAAATAAACTTTTCCGCGCTGCGCAGGGCTGTTTTCTGGGCCTCCAGCGCCTCGCAGGTGTCGCCGTAGAACGTCACATCGGTGTTGTCATAGGCGGGGTAGCCCGCGCGGTCCTGCAAATAGCGGGCGTGGTTGCGGGTGATGCGGTCCGGGTAGGGCAGGGCGCGGCGCTGCTGCAAAATGGGTTCGTGATAACGGCGCAGCATCGTCATATTTTCACCAAAACGGCGGCGCATAACGCTGACGGCCCCGCTGCGGCCAAACAGCAGATAGATGGTCAGACCGAAGATGGGAAACAGCAAAATCAGAATGATCCACGAAATTTTATACGCAGAGTTGATGTGCAGCCCATATATACGCAGCGTAATCAAAAATGTCAGTACCGACGTGCATACCTGAATGACGGTGGAGTAGTCGTTCAGCTTGAGGGCAAGCCAGAAGATCCATAAAACCTGCAAAAGTACGCCAATGCCCGCCAGCAGCATCCGGCTGACGCTGTTGGGGATGGCCTCGCGTTTTTCCTCGGTGGTGTTTTTCATGTGTGGCCCCTTTTGTGCCGGGCGCGGCCCGGCTGTGTTGATTTTTTATCCAGTATAGCACAAAATCTTGCAGTATACCACACTTTTGCACCGGAATCTGCGGTGTTTTCACAAAAGGAGCGTCCCTGTGGCCGGGCAGGGGAGAGAGGACACGGGAAAATGCAAAATAGCACAAAAATTGCCCGCCTGTAAAATTGGCCTGTATACGCTGAAATCCATACGCGATGCGCCTCACCGCCCACACCGACAGAGACAGAACAGATAAAATAAACGCAATATATGCGCGGTTTCAATTGCGGCAGTTCTTGCCGCGAGTTTTGGCGCGGCGGCACAGCTGATTTTTAAAATGACGATAATATGTATAGAATTCCGCGCGGCGGCAGAGGGGCAGCCACGGCAAGGCGGTTGGAGTGCAACAGGCAAAACGGTGGGAAATCGAAAATAGAAGCAAAAAAATATTTTTTGCTGTTTTTGCATGGGACTGTTGAAATTTGGAAAATTATGTGATATTATATTTTCACAAATGAGGACGCACGATGTCCTTACTGAATTTATTGGAGGAATTTGTCATGTTCGAGAAAATTCGCAAAATGAAGAACAAGAAGGGCTTCACTCTGGTCGAGCTCATCGTCGTCCTGGTCATCCTGGCCATCCTGGCCGCCCTGCTGATCCCGGCCCTGACCGGCTACATCGACAAGGCTAACAAGGAGAAGGTCATTGCTGAGTGCCGTATGGCAGTCATGGCTATCCAGACCGAGTCTACCAGCATCTATGGTGAGAAGGGTAAAGTTGAGACGGCTGACCTGACCAAGGCTGCTACCGATAAGGCTATCCGTGATTTGGCAGAGGTTTCTGGTTTCTGGGCGGCTACTGTTGATGAGAGTGGCAAGGTGACCGAGGTTAAATACTCCAACGCAAACTGGACTGTTACTTATACCGCTGCTACTGGTTCTGCTGCTGCTGGTTATAATACGCCGGAACAGAAGGTTGAGGTCACTGCTGATACCTACAATGGTGCTGCTGTTGCCTAAGTTCTAAATGTGTAGAGGCCATCGCTGAAGGCGATGGCCTCTTTTTATGTCAATATTGATGTTGAAGCGCTTTTCTGTAGGTGTTCCACCCGTTTCAATTTCCACTGCGTACACTCCCGCGGGCGGATATGGAATCCGCCCCTACGGTCTGCCAATCCCGTTGCATTCTGCCTGCCGCCAACTTCGGCGGGGTGGGGGCACCCCGCCCTACGTCCAACCAAAAAGGGGAACGTAGGGCGGCCAGCCCTCTGGCCGCCGTGCCCGCTTCCGGCCACAGCAAACCTTCCGTGCAATCCCCACACCCTCACCCCGCAGACAAAAGCCTCCCTTGTCAAAGGGAGGCCGGACTGTCGAAAAATTGCATCCCTGCCTTATTGCGTGTGTAGGGGCGACCATTGGTCGCCCGTCAGCCTACCGCCGCAACGCAATTTCCGGGACAGTTTTCATACAAGGCAAACGGGCACGGGCGAGCAATGCTCGCCCCTACAAGAGCGTTACGACACGCTGCTCCAACCTTAAACTTCACTTCAAATTTCACTCTTGCAAAATCCGGCAAAGTGTGCTACAATCTCATAGCATACCGTTTTAGTGGGAAATATTCCCGCAACCCCAACCAAAAAAAGGAGAGTTCCGCCCCATGTCCGAACGCCTGTGGGGAATCCTTGTGGATTCCTTTGGTAAAATATTGCTGCCCGGCCTGACCGTCACCATCCCGCTGACCGCCATCTCGTTCACGCTGGCGCTTATCATCGCGGTGGCGGTGGCGCTGGTGCAGTTTGCCCATGTGCCCGTTTTGCAGCGGCTGGCCCGGTTTTATATCTGGGTCATCCGCGGCACGCCCGTGCTGGTACAGCTGTTCGTTGTGTTCTACGGCCTGCCCGGCGTCGGCATCCTGATTGAGCCGTTCCCCGCGGCGGTGCTCGTCTTTTCCATCAACGAGGGCGCGTACTGCGCCGAGACCATCCGCGCCGCGCTGGAATCCGTGCCCAAAGGCCAGATGGAGGCGGGGCAGTGCGTCGGCATGAGTTACTTACAGATCATCCGCCGCATCATCCTGCCGCAGGCGCTGCGCACGGCCTTCCCCACGCTGGCCAGTACGCTGATCGCCATGGTCAAGGATACCTCGCTGGCCGCGAACATCACCGTGACCGAAATGTTCATGACGACCCAGCGCATTGTGGCCCGCACCTATGAGCCGCTGGCCCTCTACATTGAGGTCGGTCTGGTTTACCTGCTGTTCTGCACCGTGCTGACCCGCCTGCAGGCCGTCGGCGAGCGGTACCTCAACAGCAAGGGCGCGCAAAGGAGCTGAACTATGCTGCAAATCAGAAATCTGCGCAAGTCCTTTGGCGATTTGCAGGTGCTCAAGAGCATCGATCTGGACGTGAACAAGGGCGACGTCGTCGCCATTTTAGGCCCCAGCGGCAGCGGAAAAACGACGATGCTGCGCTGTCTGAACTTTTTGGAAAAGTCCGACGGCGGCACGATGCTGTTTGACGACCAGCGCGTAGACCTGGCCCGCGTCACCCACGCCGAGGCCAACGCCCTGCGCCGCCGCACGGGGTTTGTCTTTCAAAGCTACAACCTGTTTGCCAACAAGACCGCGCTGCAAAACGTGACCGAGGGGCTTATCATCGCACGCAAAATGCCGCGCCGCCGGGCCGAGGAGATCGCCCGCGCCGCGCTGGTCAAGGTCGGCATGGATGACCGCGCCGACTACTACCCCAGCCAGCTTTCCGGCGGGCAGCAGCAGCGCGTGGCGATTGCCCGCGCCATGGCCGCCGACCCGGAGATCATCTATTTCGACGAGCCTACGTCCGCTTTGGACCCCGAGCTGACCGGTGAGGTGCTGGCCGTCATGCGCAGCCTGGCCGGGGAAGGCCGCACAATGCTGGTCGTGACCCACGAGATGGATTTTGCCCGCCACGCGGCCCACCGCGTGGTGTTCATGGAGCAGGGCGTCATTGTGGAGCAGAACACCGCCGAGGCGTTCTTCAACGACCCGCAGCAGCCCCGCACCAAAGAATTTTTGCAGACCTACAAGCAAAGGAGCCTATTGTAATGAAGAACCTGACCAAGCTGACCGCCCTGACCCTGACCGCCGCGCTGGCCCTGACCGCCTGCGGCAGCAGCACCGCCGCCACCGCGCCCGCTGCGGAATCCGCCGCCGGGAGCACCGCCGAGGCCGCGTCCGGCGACCTGTTGAGCGAGATCCAGGCCAAGGGTACCATCACGGTTGCGATGGAGGGCACATGGGCACCCTGGACCTACCACGATGAAAACGACAACCTCGTTGGCTACGACGTCGAGGTCGCCACCGAGATTGCGAAGAAGCTGGGCGTTGAGCCGCAGTTTGTCGAGGGCGAGTGGGACGGCCTGCTGGCCGGTCTGGACGCGGGCCGCTATGACATCATGGTCAACGGCGTGGACATCACCCCCGAACGCGCCGAAAAATACGACTTCTCGACGCCCTACGCCTTCAACCGCACCGCCGTCATCACCAAGGCCGACGATGACAGCATCAACACGCTGGAGGACCTGAAGGGCAAAAAGACCGCAAACACGATCTCCAGCACCTACGCCGAGCTGGCCGAGCAGTACGGCGCGACGGTGACGGGCGTTGACGACCTGAACCAGACGTTTGAGCTGCTGCTGAGCGGGCGCATCGACGCGACGCTGAACGCCGAGATGACCTTCTACGATTACACGAAGGAGCACCCCGACGCGAATGTGAAGATCGCTGTGCTGACCGACGATGCGAACCAGATCGCCATCCCGATGCGCAAGGGCGACGAGACTGCCGCCCTGCGCACGGCCATTGATGCCGCCATTGACGAGCTGCGCGCCGACGGCACGCTGAAGGCATTGAGCGAAAAATACTTTGGCCGCGATATTTCAACGGAAGAATAACCTTGGGCAATACCGCATAATTCTAAGTGCCGATACGGCGAGCGAGGTGCGGCAGCTGCTAAGCCAAAGCGCAGATAATACTTTGTGTATTATCGAGTATTTTGGCAACGCAGATGCCGTGCCGCAGCCGCCGGAGCGGTGCTTAAGCCGTAAGGCGGGAATTATGCGGTGTTGCCCTTTGTAAAAAACATAGAAGGGGTTGCTGCACACGCAACAGCCCCTTTTGTTTTTGGGGAAATTATACCTTGCGAAGGATGCCGTCGGTCAATTCGACGCTGTCGCCTTCCTCCATTCCGCCGCGGCGCAGCGCTTCGTCTGGGTAGGGGAGCACGCGCCGCGTGCCGTCAGCACCTTCCAGCACTACGTCAACCAGAATCGGCTGGTCGGCGGGCGGCTCCTCGCAGCCGTACATCTGTTCCTCAATGCGGAAAATTTTGTATTTCATGCAGCTTCACGCCCTCTCCGGGGCGGTGGGGCCTGTCTCCACGGCCTCGATTTCTTTGATCAACATCTCATGGCCCTGCAAAAGGTGGGTGCGCGGGCTCTGGCAGTGGGGGCAGGTGCGGCCAAACTGCACGGTGGGGTACTGTTGGCCGCAGTCCTCGCACACGGTCACGGCGGGGATGGTCTCCACGGTCAGCACCGCGCCGGGCAAAAGCTCCGATTTCGCCGCCGCCCACTTCCAGCAGTCCTGAAGGTAGCTCTCCACCACGCCGGAGACCTCGCCCAGCTGCAGCGTCACGCGCCGGATGCGCGTCACGTCGTTCTGCCGGGCTACGTCCTCCACCGTGCGGATGATGTGGAATACAATGCCAAGCTCGTGCATTACTTCTCCTTCTTGGCAAAGCGGATCTTGATCTCGCGCTTCGCCATGTAGGGCAGAATGGCCTTGAACTTGTCCTCGCTCCTGACCATCTTGCTGCACTCGGGCAGGTCGCGGTGCAGGCGGATGGCATCAAACTCGCACTTTGTCGTGCAGACGCCGCAGCCAATGCACTTGTTCGGGTCCACAACGCTGGCACCGCAGCCCAGACAGCGCGCTGTCTCGATTTTGACCTGATCCTCGGTCAGCGTCAGGTGTGCGTCACGGAAGGAGCGGTGCGCGTCAATGCCCGCATCCAGCGCGGCGGACTGGCGCGGTGCGCGGTCATACTCGCCCAGCGCCAGATTCGATTTGTCCAGCTCGTGGAAGTCGCGGCGGTTGCGGCCAATCGTCAGGCTTGTGTTGGGCTGCACAAAGCGGTGGATGGAAATTGCCCCCTGCTTGCCCGCGGCAATCGCGTCAATGGCAAACCGCGGCCCGGTGCAGACATCGCCGCCGACGAAAATGTCCGGTTGGGCGGTCTGGTAGGTCAGCGCGTCGGCCACAGCGCCCTGGCCGCGGCCCAGCTGCACGGCCTCGCCGCTCAGCAAATCGCCCCACTCGATGCACTGGCCGATGCTTAAAACAACGTTGTCGCACGGCAGGGTGATGGTATCGTTTTCATCGTAGGTGGGCGCAAAACGACCCTCCGCGTTGTAAAGGCCGGTGCACTTTTTCAGCACGACGGCGGTCACATGGCCGTTCTCGGAGAGGAACTCCTTCGGGCCGTAGCCGCAGGTGATTTTGGTGCCCTCCTCCTCGGCCTCGGCGATTTCCTCCAGCGAGGCCGGCATCTTGTCCCGCGGCTCCAGACAGACCATCGTCACGCCGTCGGAACCGCAGCGCAGAGACACACGCGCCGCATCAATGGCAACGTTGCCGCCGCCTATGACGACGGTCTTTCCGGTCATTTTGCGGCTCTCGTCACCGCCGACGGTGCGCAGCAGATGGACGGCGGTCTCAATGCCCGCGGCGTCCTCGCCGGGCACACCGGCCCGGCGCCCGCCCTGGCAGCCGATGGCGATATAGAACGCCAGGTAGCCCTGTCGGCGCAGCTCGGCCAGCGTGACGTCTTTGCCGACCTCGACACCGCAGCGGATGTCAACGCCCAGCTCCCGCAGAATGTCGATCTCGGCGTCAATGACGTTTTTCTCGAGCTTGAACGAAGGGATGCCGTAGCGCAGCATGCCGCCGGGACGCTCGTTTTTCTCAAACACGGTGGGCTTGTAGCCCTGCACTGCCAGAAAATAGGCGCAGGACAGACCCGCGGGGCCGCCGCCGATGATGGCGATCTTCTGCGGCCACGGGCCCTGCAGCGACGGCTGGACAACATCGGGCATGTAGCGGTGCGCGGCGTTCAGGTCCTGTTCGGCAATGAACTTCTTGACGGCGTCGATGGCAACGGCCTGGTCCACGGTGCCGCGGGTGCAGGCGTCCTCGCACCGGCGGTTGCAGACGCGCCCGCAGACAGCGGGGAAGGGGTTCTCCTTTTTAATAAGCGCCAGCGCGTCGCGGTAGCGGCCCTGCGCGGCCATTTTCAGGTAGCCCTGCACGGCAATGTGCGCGGGGCAGGCCGTCTTGCAGGGGGCCGTGCCGGTGTCATAGCAGTTGATGCGGTTCTTGTCGCGGTAGTCGATGGCCCACTTGTCGGGGCCCCACTTTACGGCGTCGGGCAGCTCCTGCTTCGGGTAGGTGATGGGGCCGTCCTTCGTGCAGAGCTTCTGGCCCAGCTTGACCGCGCCCGCGGGGCAGTACTCCACACAGCGCCCGCAGGCCACGCAGTTCTCCGGCTCGACACGCGCCACGTAGGCCGAGCGGCTCATGTTCGGCGTGTTGAACAGCTGGCTTGTGCGCAGCGCATTGCAGACGTTGACGTTGCAGTTGCAGATGGCAAAAATCTTGTTCTCGCCGTCGATGTTCGTGATTTGGTGCACAAAGCCGTTGTCCTCGGCCTTCTGCAGGATCTGCATGACCTCATCGTAGGTCACGTAATGCCCCTTGTTGGTCTCGACGAGGTAGTCGGCCATGTCGCCCACGCCGATGCACCAGTCGTCGGGGTCGTCGCCGCAGCCTTCGCCCATGGCGGCGCGGGACATACGGCAGCTGCACGGACCGGCGGCATACTTGCCGTCGTACTTTTTCAGCCAGTGAGAGATGTGCTCAATGTCGGCGGACCGGTTCTCGGTCTCGATGGCTTTTTCCACCGGGATGACGTGCATACCGATGCCTGCGCCGCCCGGGGGCACCATGGCGGTGATGTGCTCCAGCGGCAGAAACGTCATCCGCTCAAAGAAGGCTGTCACCTCGGGGTGGTCGGCGATCTGCTGCTTGTTCATGTTGAAGAACTCTGCGCTGCCGGGCACGAACATCGGCAGGATGTACTGCTTTTCGCGGCGGGGATTCTCCCAGTTGTACTCCAGCAGACCGACGACGGCCATCTGCTGCAAAAGCGGCTCCAGCTCCCCGGCAGGCTTGCCCGTGGCCTTGACCAGCTCGGGCAGGGTCATGGGCTTGCGGACCTTCATTTTTAAGGCAACGTCCGCCATCTCGTCGGTCACGATGGACGCCAGGCCCCAGTATTCGGGGTCATCCTTCGTCAGAATGCCCTTTTTGGCCGGGATGCGGTCCGTGATCATCTGGCCCAGCCTGGCAATTTTCTCGCGGTACGGCTCGTCCCTCGGAATCTCGAAGGGCAGCCTGCTCTCATCCAGCGGGAACGCAGTGGGTTTGCTCATGGTGTGCTCCTTTTTATTTTCTGCGCCTTCCCCTTTGGGGGAAGGTGGCCCCGCAGGGCCGGATGAGGGAAAAGTGTGCTATTGCTGCCCGTGAACGGGTTGCTGCCGGTAGGTCTGCCCTCATCAGTCACCTTCGGTGACAGCTTCCCCCGCGGGGGGAAGCCTTTAGCGTTGCCACGCCCTGACCTGCTCTTTTAGCCAATCGGCCCATTCGTCAATGCCCTCGCCCGTCCGGGCGCAGATCGGGATGACCCTTGCGTTCGGGTTGCGCAGGGCCACATACTCGCGGCATTTGTCCATGTCAAAGTCAAAATACGGCAGAACGTCGATCTTGTTGACAAGAACGACGTCGCAGACCTGGAACATCAGCGGATATTTCAGCGGCTTGTCGTGACCCTCGGGGACCGACAAAATCATCGCGTTCTTCACCGCGCCGGTGTCGAACTCGGCAGGGCAGACAAGGTTGCCGACGTTTTCCAGAATCACCAAATCGAGACCCCCGGTGCCCAGCCCGGCCAGTCCCTGCCGGGTCATCTCGGCGTCCAGATGGCACATGCCGCCGGTGTGCAGCTGAATGGCCTTGGCGCCGGTCTCGGCAATGGCGCGGGCGTCCACGTCGGAGTCGATGTCGGCCTCCATCACGCCGATGCGCAGCTCATTTTGCAGCGCAGCAATCGTGCGGCGCAGTGTCGTGGTTTTGCCGGACCCCGGCGCGCTCATTAAATTCAGCAGAAAAATTTTTTCCTGCTTCAGCTCGGCCCGCAGCGCGGCGGCCTGCTCGTCGTTGGAGGCAAAGATGCTCTGCTTGACCTCGAGAATTTTCACGTTGTCCATGGGGTGCTCCTTATAAATTGGTATACGGTCTCTGCTAATATTTTAACATCGTGTCAAAAAATTCGCAATCGACGAATATGACAAAGAATTGACGAAAGAACGGGCAGGTTGACGAAAAGAGCATGTAAACTCATTAGCGGCAGATGCCGCGAACTGGCGGCGGGGTGTGGGCACCCCGCCCTACGCATAACGGGGAAAGTGGAACGTAGGGCGGCATGCCCACATGCCGCCGTGGCCGTGTGCGAAAGCAGGGACCTGCCGGTTTGTGGTTAGTCCGGCTTTATAAAATGCTCCACCACCATCCGCTGCGCCTCCGGCGTAAACAGCAGCACTGAATACGGTGTGCCGCGGGCGCTGACCTTGTCCTCGCTGCGCAGACCGGCGTCCACACCGGCAGGGGTCGGCACGTAGTAAAAGCCCTTCGTCGGCAGACGCTCCATACCGATGAGCCGCTGCGCCAGCAGCCACTCGTCGATCTCCTTGATGGTCGGTGCCTTCACATCCGGGTCACCGGCGGCCTCGATCAGCGCGGCCTTCAGCTCCGCGCCGGTATAGCTGTCCTGATAGTTGAAGCTGCGCGCGTCCTCCGCCGTCAGGTAAAACGCGGGACGCTCGGCCTTCGGCGGCTTTTTCTTCTTCTCGGACGGCAGCGGCTTTTCCGGCTCCGGTGCGGGCGGGTCCAGGCTCAAAACGGCGTCGGGGTGGTCGGCACGGTAAGCGTCAATGACCGCAAAGAACGCGGCACCGTACTTTTCATACTTGCGCTCACCCATGCCGTAGATGCCCAGCATATCCTCCGCGCGGCGCGGCGCGCGCAGGCACATATCCACCAGCGACTTGTCACCGAACACGACGTAGGGCGGCAGTCCCTCGCGCTGGGCGGTGTCGAACCGTAGCTGGCGCAGCTGGTTGAACAGCTCCAGACCGGCGCTCGTCAGCGCGTCCATCGGGCTGCGGCGCTTCGGCTTCGGTGCACGGGCCTTCTCCGGCTCACGCTGCGGCGGCAGCTTGACCAGCACCTGCCCGCCGGCCTTCAGCGGGGCAATATCCCCGATGTGCAGCACGGCGTACTGGTCGTCGCTCTGCACCAAATATCCATCCTCCAGCAGCTGGGCCAGCAGGCGTTCCAGCGTCTCGCGCGGGGTGTCCTTCATCCGGCCGTAGCTCTTGAAGCGCTCGGCTCCCAGCTCCCGCAGACGCGCACGGTTCGCGCCTTGTAAAGTGCCGAACAAAATTGCTTTGCCGTACCGCCCGCGCAGCTCGGCCACGCAGTTGATCATCCACTTGGCGGCGTCGGTCATATCGACCTCGTCAAAATCGTTGTTGCAGCTGCCGCAGTTGCCGCACGGCGCGGTGGGATGCTCGCCGAAATAGGCCAGAATGTAGTTGCGCAGGCACTCCGTCGTCTGACAGTAGCGCTCCATCGTCTGCAGGCGCTGCAGGTCGCGCTGGCGCAAAAGGTCGGCCTCCTCGTCGTCCATCTCGGCAAAATCCTTTTTGTCCAGCAGGAATTTGTTGATGATGACGTCCTGCGCCGAAAAAAGCAGCACGCACTGCGACGGCAGCCCGTCACGCCCGGCACGGCCCGCCTCCTGGTAATAATTCTCCATGCTCTGGGGCATGTTGTAGTGCAGCACGAACCGCACGTTGGACTTGTCAATGCCCATGCCAAAGGCGTTCGTCGCGACAATGACCGGCGCGGTGTCGTAGATGAAGTCATTCTGATTTTTGCGGCGTGCTTCGGCGGACAGGCCCGCGTGGTACTTTGTGGCCGCAAAGCCGTATTCGGTCAGAAGCTCCTGCAGCTTGTCCACATTCTTGCGGGTGGCGCAGTAGATGATGCCGCTTTCGCCGGGGTGGTCGCGCAGATACTGGATGACAAAATCGTCCTTGCGGCGGGTGCGCTCGACCTGAAAGTAGAGGTTGGGCCGGTCAAAGCCGGTCACAAGCACCTTCGGGTCGTGGAGCCGCAGCGTGCAGACAATGTCGTCCTTGACCTCCCGCGTGGCCGTGGCCGTGAACGCCGACACGATGGGGCGGCGGGGCAGACTGTCGATGAAGTCGAGGATCTTTAAGTAGCTCGGACGGAAATCCTGTCCCCACTGGCTGATGCAGTGCGCCTCATCCACCGTGACCATCGAGATGTCTGCCCCCGCGGAAAAGCTGCGGAACACCGGGCTTTCCAGGCGTTCGGGCGCGACGTAGACAAGCTTGTAGCTGCCCTCGGCGGCCAGGTCCAGCGCGCGGGCGATCTGTGTCTCGGTCAGTGACGAGTTGATAAACGCCGCATGGATGCCCGCTGCGTTCAGCCCCTTGACCTGGTCCTGCATCAGCGAGATCAGCGGCGAGATGACGAGCGTCAGCCCCGGCAGCAGCAGGGCAGGGACCTGATAGCAGAGCGACTTGCCCGCGCCGGTGGGCATGATGGCCAGCGCGTCCCGCCCGGCCAGAAGGGCGCTGACGATCTCCTCCTGCCCGGGGCGGAAGGAGTCGTAGCCGAAATATCGTTTTAACGCTTCACGCGGAGTCATGAAGGGCCTCCTGAACTTTTTCTTCCATTATACCACATCCGCACCCCTGCGGCCAGAGAAACGCGCACTTTACACCGCGCATCGTCTGCGGTATACTGGTAGCAAACCATAAAAACAGGAGCTGTCGCTATGATTCTGGATATTGTTGTGGACGTACAAAAGGACTTTATCACGGGTGCGCTGGCGAACCCCCAGGCACAGGCCAACGTGGCCCACCTGGCCGAGACCGTTAAGGCCCATGCCCGGGCCGGGCACTGGCTGTTCCTGACGCGGGACACCCACCCCGACAACTACCTTGCCACGCGGGAGGGACGCCACCTGCCTGTGGAGCACTGCATCGAGGGCGAGGACGGCTGGAACTTTGCGCCCGAGCTGGAGAACGCGCTGGACGGTACCGAGCCTGAGGTCTGCCACATCGTCAACAAGCTGACCTTCGGCAGCTATATGCTGCCGAGCGAGATCCTTGACGAGCTGATGGCCCACAACAAGGCCGTGGACGACATTGAAAAGATCGTCATCTACGGCTACTGCACCGACATCTGCGTCATCAGCAACGCCATGGTGCTGCGCGCGGCCTTCCCGGAGACGGAAATCGAAATCCTGTCCGACTGCTGCGCCGGGGTCACGCCCCAGTCCCACCAAACGGCGCTGGACGCCATGCGGGCGTGCCAGTTCACAATCGTATAAAGTGTATAAAGGCAAAATTGAAACCGACGCACTCTTGCGTTTCTCACCGCATTGTGCTATACTTTACACCGTAAAACTGAATACGACAGCAGGTGCCTTTTTATGCCGCCGTTCGGCGCATGGGAAAGGGTAAAAGGGAAGCGGGTGCAAATCCCGCACGATCTCGTCACTGTGATAAGGGAGCCTGCCGCCAGGGTGCATTTGCACCGGTCACTGAGCATTGCTTGGGAAGGCGGCGGCAGGCGTTGAGCTTTCAGCCAGGAAACCTGCCTGCTGCCGGGTACGGGGGCGTACCGCCCCAGATCACGAGGAATTGGTTGTACCGCAAAGAACCTGCTTAAAATACGGGGTCTTTTGTGTTGCCATTCTGCACGCAAAAGACCTCGTTTTTTACGGGGTCAATTTCCGTGTGCCCTGCTGTTCTCTCCCGTACTGTCTCCCAGCTTTAAACAAGGAAAGGAAGCAAGAACACATGAGAAGAATCACCTACAAGAAAGCTGCCGCCGTCGCAATGGCCGCAGCACTGTCCGCCGCCCTGCTGGTCGGCTGCGGCAGCACCGCCGCGAGCACTGACAGCGCTGCCGCGAGCACCGTCGCCGACGAAAGCGCCGCAGAAAGCACCGCAGAAGATGCAGACGAGGGAGATGCAGACGAAGTGGCCGCCAAGAACTGCGCCGATTTGATCGACGCCATCTACGTGCAGGAGCGCAGCGCCGACACCGATGCCCAGTGCGAGGCCGCCAAGGCTGCCTGGGATGCCCTGACCGACACCCAGAAGGAGCTGGTCGAGGGTGAGAACGCAGACCCCGACTACTTTGGCCGCGACACCGGCGACGCCGGCAAGGACGACCCGCGCAATGCCGACGACATCGGCGAAAATGAGCTGCTGGTCGTCAGCTTCGGCACCTCCTTCAACGGCAGCCGCGCCGCTGACATCAAGGGCATCGAGGACGCCCTGCAGGCCGCCTACCCGGATTGGAGCGTCCGCCGCGCCTTCACCGCGCAGATCATCATCAACCACGTTCAGGCCCGCGACGGCGAGAAGATCGACAACATGGACCAGGCGCTTGACCGTGCCGTTGCCAACGGCGTCAAGAATCTGGTTGTCCAGCCTACGCACCTGATGCACGGCGCCGAGTACGACGAGATGTGCGAGGCGGTTGAGCAGTACAGGGACAAGTTCGACAGCGTTGCCATTGCCGAACCCCTGCTGGGCGAGGTCGGAGAAGATGCCACCGTCATCAACGCCGACAAAGAGGCCGTAGCCACCGCCATCACCGCCGAGGCCGTCAAGACCGCCGGGTATGACGACGCCGCTGCCGCCGCTGCGGACGGCACCGCCTTTGTCTTTATGGGCCACGGCACGTCCCACACCGCCAAGGTCAGCTACAGCCAGATGCAGACCGCGATGCAGACGCTGGGCTATGACAACGTCTTTATCGGCACCGTCGAGGGTGAGCCCGAGGACACCGCCTGCGATGCCGTTATCGAGAAGGTCAAGGAGGCCGGTTACACCAAGGTCATCCTGCGCCCGCTGATGGTCGTCGCCGGTGACCACGCCAACAACGACATGGCCGGTGCCGAGGACGATTCCTGGCTGAGCCAGTTCAACGCCGCCGACTGCTTTGAGAGCGTCGACACCCAGATCGCAGGTCTGGGCGAGATCGGCGACATCCAGCAGCTCTACGTTGACCATGCCGGGGCCGCCATCGATTCCCTGAACGGCTGAGAAAGACCCATTCTGCCCGGAGGGTAAGCTCCGGGCAGTTTTTTGGTTTTTGGGAAAGCACGGCAGGGGCCGGGCATGCCCGGCCTGCGTCCGATGTGATGCCCTGCCACGCCGTAGGGGCGGATTCCATATCCGCCCGCGCTGCCTCCCGCTATTGCCTGATAAATATATATAGAATGAGGTAAGGAAAGCATGAAAAAGCTCCAACTCGCATCCCTGACTCTCGCTGCCCTGCTGCTGGCGGGCTGCGGTGCGTCCGCAGCGTCCACCGCCGAGAGCACGTCCGAGGCGGTCTCCACGGAAGAAACCGCCCCTGCCGCCACCGCGGCCCCGGCCCCCGCTGCCGCGCTGCCGGACGGCGTATACACCGCTAAGTTCAACACCGACAGCAGTATGTTCCACGCTAACGAAGCCGTGGACGGCATGGGCACGCTGACGGTGGAAAACGGCACGATGACCTTCCACGTCAGTCTGCAGTCCCAGAAGATCGTCAACCTGTATCCGGGCATGGCCGCCGACGCCCCCGCCCACGAGAGCGACTGGCTGCAGCCTACCGTTGACACGGTGACCTACTCCGACGGCACCAGCGACGAAGTATACGGCTTTGACATCCCCGTTGCGGCTGTCGATGCCGATTTCCAGCTGGCCATTCTGGGCACCAAGGGCACCTGGTATGACCATACGGTCAGCGTCTCCGATGCCGAGCCTGCGGCAGAGGATGCGGCTGCGGCAGCCGTCGAGATCCCCGCCGACGGCAGCTACACCTGCGCTGTGACGCTGGAGGGCGGCAGCGGGCGCGCCACCGTCGAAAGCCCCGCCGCGCTGACTGTGGCCGACGGCATTATGACTGCGACCATCGTCTGGAGCAGCCCGAACTATGACTATATGCTCGTTGACGGCGAGAAGTACCTGCCCGTCAACACAGACGGCAACTCGACGTTTGAGATCCCCGTTGCCGCGCTGGATACCGCGCTGGCCGTCACGGCGGACACCGTCGCCATGAGCACCCCGCACGAGATCGACTATACCCTGACCTTTGACAGCGCGACGCTGGCCGCCGCCGAATGAGGCGCGCGGCAGCTTTTGCCCTGCCCGCTCTGCTGCTGGCAGGCTGCGCGGCTGCATCCCAGGCTCCCGCGCAAACAGACGCATTGACGATAGAAAACCGCTATCCGCTGGAGTATGCGAAGCAGTTCACGGTGGATGTGTGCGCGGGCGGCTATGACCTTATCACGATTGACGGCAGCCGCTATCTCGTCGTGCCGGAGGGGGCCGCTGCGCCAGCCAATCTGGACGCAGACATCACCGTTTTGCAGCAGCCTATCCAAAATATCTACCTTGTGTCGTCGTCCGCGATGGACCCCATTATCAGCATTGGCGGGCTGGGGGCTGTGGCGCTGTCCGGCACGCAGGCCGAAAACTGGTACCTCGACGCGGCCCGCACCGCCATGGAGCAGGGCGAGATCGCCTACGCGGGCAAGTACAGCGCGCCCGATTACGAGACGATCCTGTCCGCCGACTGCGGTCTTGCCATCGAAAACACAATGATCTACCACACGCCCGAGGTGAAGGAGCAGCTTGAAAAATTCGGCGTGCCGGTCCTCGTCGAGCGCTCGAGCTACGAGAGTGACCCGCTGGCCCGGATGGAATGGGTCAAGCTGTACGGCATCCTGCTGGGCAGAACCGAGGAGGCCGAGCGCATTTTTGACGACGCTGTGCAGCGCATTGCACCGCTGCTGGACGAGGAACCCACCGGCAAGACTGCGGCGTTCTTCTCCATCACCTCAAACAATCTCGCCACGGTGCGCAAGGGCGGTGATTACGTCGCCAAGATGATCGGGCTGGCGGGCGGCAGCTACGTCTTTGCCGACCTGACCGACAGCGGCAACAATCTGGCGACTGTCAATATCTCGCTCGAGGATTTCTACGCCGGGGCGCGTGACGCCGATGTGCTGTTCTACAACAGCACGATTGAGGGTGAGCTGCGTACAATGGATGAGCTGCTCGCCAAATGTCCGATGCTGGCGGACTTCAAGGCCGTGCAAAGCGGCAGCGTCTGGTGTACGTCGCAGAGCCTTTTCCAGCAGAGCATGGAGCTGCCGGATCTGATCCTGGATATGAACAAGGTGTTCACCGAGGATGACCCGGACGACAGTGAATTGACATTTTTGACGAAGCTGCACTGAAAATTTAACGCGGCGGCAAAAACAGGCGCACAAAACCGTGGCGCATCCGTAGGGGCGGATTCCATATCCGCCCGCACCATTGTCGCCCGCCGCAAAGGGAACCACGCATGCACACCTCCAAACGCATGACAATTGCATACCTCGCCATGGCGGCGGCCCTGCTGGCGCTGTTTGAGCTCAACCTGTTCTGGGGCAGCGTTGCGCTCTCCCCGGCGGACATCGCGGCGGCCTTGCTGGGCCGCCGCACAAACGCGCTGGCGGCCAACATCCTGCTGCAGCTGCGTCTGCCGCGCGCCGTCATGGTCGTGCTGCTGGGGGCGGCGCTCTCGGTGGCCGGGTATCTGCTGCAAACGTTTTTTGCCAACCCGATTGCCGGGCCGTTCGTCATGGGCATTTCCAGCGGGGCCAAGCTGGCTGTGGCGCTGACGATGGTCGTCTTTTTGAACCGCGGTCTGCTCACCGGCTCGCTGACGCTGATCCTGGCGGCGTTTGCCGGGGCCATGGCGGCCATGCTGTTTGTGCTGGCCGTGGCGCGCCGCGTGCAGCGCATGAGCATTTTGGTTATCTGCGGCGTTATGATCGGCTACATCTGCTCGGCCGTCACCGATATTGTCGTCGCCTTCGCACAGGATTCCAACATCGTCAACCTGCACAACTGGTCGATGGGCAGCTTCTCCGGCATGACCTGGGGCAATGTCGCCACGGCGGCGGCCATCGTTCTGCCCTGCCTGGCTGCCGCGTTTTTGCTCTCCAAGCCGATGGCCGCCTACCAGCTGGGCGAAAGCTACGCCGCCAGCGTCGGCGTGCCGGTGCGGGCGTTTTCCGTGGTGCTCGTGCTGCTGTCAAGTCTGCTGGCGGCCTGCGTCACGGCATTTGCCGGACCGATCTCCTTCGTCGGCATTGCGGTGCCGCATCTAGTAAAACATACGCTGGGCAGTGCAAAACCGCTGCGGGTGCTGCCGGGCTGCGCACTGGGCGGCGCGGCATTCTGCCTGCTGTGCGACCTGATCGCCCGCAGCCTGTTTGCACCCACCGAGCTGTCCATCAGCTCGGTCACAGCGGTGTTCGGTGCGCCGGTGGTCATCTGGCTGCTTGTGCGCCGCCACAGTGGGGAGGGCACGGTATGAGCTGTTGTGAAACGCAAAATCTAGCCGTCGGCTACGGTGCGCCGCTGCTGCGGGACATTGCCCTGGACGCCGAGCGCGGCAAAATTCTGGCGCTCATCGGTCCGAACGGCGCGGGCAAATCCACCCTTTTAAAAACGCTGGCCGGGCAGCTGGCGGCGCAGGGCGGCGCGGTGCTGCTGGACGGGCAGGACCTGACGGCCTACACCCCCAACGCCCGGGCGCGCAAGCTGGCGCTGATGCTGCCCCACACGGCCCGCACCGAGCTGACGTCCTGCTTTGAGGTCGCCGCCGCCGGGCGCTACCCCTACACCGGGCGGCTGGGCATTTTGTCCGATGCCGACAGGCAGCAGGTGCATGACGCCCTGTGCCTTGTCCGGGCGAAGGAGCTGGAGGACCGCGATTTTGCCAGGATCAGCGACGGCCAGCGCCAGCGCGTGCTGCTGGCCCGCGCGGTCTGCCAGCAGCCGGAGATTTTGCTTCTGGACGAGCCAACGTCGTTTTTGGACGTAAAGGGCAAGGCGGAGCTCATGGACATCCTACAAGTGCTGGCGCATGAGAAGAATGTGGCCGTCATCGTGACGCTGCATGAGCTGGAGCTGGCCCAAAGGCTGGCCGACGCCGTTGTCTGCGTTGCGCCGTCAGGCGTGTCCGCTGTGCTGGCACCGCAGGACGCCTTTGCACAGGACAATATCTGTGCGCTGTTTGGACTGACCACCGACCAATACGCGGTGCTGTTTGCCGGGAGCGGCGCAAAGCCGAAGCCCCAATTTGAGCACTACATCCGCAGCGGGCAGCGTTTGCTGCGCTGCGGCTACACCACCGGCACCTGCGCGGCGCTGGGGGCGGCGGGCGCGGCGCGGCTGCTGCTGACCGGCCACGCGCCGGAAAGCGTTGGTCTGCGCACGCCCAAGGGCATCGTCGTGGAGGTCGCACCGCAGTTCTGCCGCCTGACGGCAGACGGGGCCGCGTGCGCCATCGTCAAAGACGGCGGCGACGACATCGACGCCACGACGGGTCTGCCGGTCATTGCCGCGGTCACACTGCTGCCCGGCGCGCCGCGCACCGTTACGATTGACGGCGGGGCGGGGGTGGGCCGTGTGACAAAGCCCGGCCTCGACCAGCCCGTCGGCGCGGCGGCCATCAACCGTGTGCCGCGGCAGATGATAACCGAGGCGCTTTTGCGGGAGGCGGACGCCGTCGGCTACGGTGGCGGGTTCGCGGTGGTCATCTCCATCGAAGGCGGCGAGGCTGCGGCCAAGCGCACCTTCAACCCGCATCTGGGAGTCGAGGGCGGCCTGTCGGTGCTGGGCACCAGCGGCATTGTGGAGCCGATGAGCCAGCAGGCGCTTTTGGATACGCTGCAAATCGAAATCCACCAGGCAGCGTTGAAAAGCCGCCGCCTGATTTTAGCCCCCGGCAACTACGGGCTGGACTACCTGGCCGCCAACTACCCCGCGCTGCACGAGATCCCTGTCGTAAAAATCTCAAATTTCATCGGCGAGGCGCTGGATATGGCAGCGGCGGAGCACTTCACGGAGGTGCTGCTCGTCGGGCATGTGGGCAAGCTCGTCAAGCTGGCGGGCGGCATCATGAACACCCACTCCCGCTGTGCCGACTGCCGCACTGAGCTGTTCTGCGCCCATGCGGCGCTCTGCGGCGCGGACGCGGCGACCTGCCGCGCCCTGATGGACGCCGCCACGACAGACGCCTGTCTGGACATTCTGGACGCCGCGCAGCTGCGGGAGCCGGTCATGGACAGCCTGCTCACAGCGATCCAGCTGCATCTGGACCGCCGCGCGGCGGGGGCGTTCAAGGTCGGCGCGGTGCTGTTCTCAAACCGGAACGGCCCGCTGGGGCAGACAAAAACTGCCGATACACTGTTGAAATTGTGGAAGGAAGCCTGACATGGTACATTTTGTGGGGGCCGGCCCCGGCGCACCGGACCTGATTACCCGACGCGGCGCGGCCCTGCTGCAAACGGCGGACTGCATCATCTACGCGGGCAGTCTGGTCAACCCGGCGCTGCTGGGGCTGGCGGGGCCGGACTGCGCCATTTATAACAGCGCCGAGATGACGCTGGAGCAGGTGCTTGCCGTCATGAAAGAAAACGAAGCAGCGTACAAAACCACCGTGCGCCTGCACACGGGCGACCCCTGCCTGTACGGCGCGATCCGGGAACAGATGGACGCGCTGGACGCCAGGGGCATTGCCTACGACGATACGCCCGGCGTGTCGAGCTTCTGCGGTGCGGCGGCGGCGCTGAACGCCGAGTACACGCTGCCCGGCGTCAGCCAGACCGTCATCATCACCCGCATGGAGGGCCGTACCCCTGTGCCCGAAGGTGAGCGCCTGGCCGCGCTGGCCACCCATGGGGCGACGATGGTCATTTTCCTCTCCATCGGCCTGATCGACAGGGTGCAGGATGCGCTTCTGCAGGGCGCGTACACCGCCGCGACCCCTGCCGCCGTTGTCTACAAGGCAACGTGGCCGGAACAGAAAATTGTACATTGCACCGTCGGAACGCTGGCCGAGAGCACCCGCACGGCGGGCATCACCAAGACGGCGCTCATCGTTGTCGGGGACTTTTTGGCCGCACGGTATGACCGCAGTAAGCTGTATGACCCGGCGTTCACAACGGAGTTCCGAAGGGGGACGGACCGATGACCTGCGCGTACATTGCGTTCACGGCGCGGGGACTGGCGCTGGCGCAGCAGCTGGCGGCAGCCTGCCCCGGCAGCGTGGCCCGCGGCGGTGCGGACGGCGTCCGCCTGACCGATTGGACCGCTGCGCAGTTTGCACAAAGCGACGCACTGATTTTTGTAGGAGCTGCCGGGATCGCGGTGCGGGCCATCGCGCCCCACTGCCGCAGCAAGGCTGCAGACCCCGCCGTCGTTGTGCTGGATGAGGGTGGGCGGTTCGCGATTCCGCTGCTGTCGGGGCATCTGGGCGGCGCAAACGAGCTGGCGCAGCGGCTGGCGGCGGTCTGCCATGCCGTGCCGGTCATCACGACGGCCACCGACGGACGCGGCGTTTTTGCCGTGGACGAGTGGGCCAAGCGCCAGAACTGCGCCGTGGCCGAGCCGGAGCGCATCCGCTGCGTGAGCGGGGCACTGCTGGCCGGGCAGAGCGTTTGCTATGCCGCAGACTGGGCTGTTTCCGGCACGCCGCCCGCGGGTGTGGAGCCTGCCGCCGCCGCTGACCGCGCAGATTTTGCGCTGACGCTGACCCCGACGGGTGAAGCGCTGCACCTGATCCCCCGCATTGCGGTGTTGGGTGTCGGCTGCAAGCGCGGCACGACGGCGGAAAAGTTGGAAACAGCCTTTGCGGCCTTCTGCGCGGAGCACCATTTTGCCCCGCAGGGCATTGTCCGCGCAGCCAGCATTGACTTGAAAAAGGATGAGCCGGGTCTGGCGGCGTTCTGCCGGGTGCACGGCTGGGAGATGGACTTTTATACCGCTGCTGCCCTGCGCACGGCTAAAGGCCGCTTTACGTCCTCCGGCTTTGTGCAGAGCATCACGGGCGTGGACAATGTCTGTGAGCGTGCGGCGGTGCTGGCTGCAGACGGGGTGCTGTTCATCCCGAAGTGGGCGCGGGACGGTGTGACCCTTGCCGTGGCGCTGGCCCCCTTTGCCCCGGATTGGAGATGGAAAAATGATGAACCGTAGTCTTGTGTATGTGGTGGGCCTCGGCCCGGGCGGTGCGCAGTATTTGACCGCCCAGGCGCAGACGGCCCTGCAGGCCGCCGACGTGCTGTGCGGCTACACGGTCTACATCGACCTTGTGCGCCCGCTTTACCCGGATAAAGAGGTCTACGCTACCGGCATGACGAGGGAACTTGACCGCTGCCGTTGGGCGCTGGAAACAGCAAAGGGCGGCAAGACGGTGGCGCTCGTCTGCTCCGGCGATGCCGGGGTCTACGGCATGGCCAGCCCGCTGTTGGAGCTGGCGGAGCACTGCCCGGAGGTAGAGGTCGAGATCGTGCCCGGCCTGACCGCCGCTTTGAGCGGGGCCGCGGTGCTGGGTGCGCCGTTGGCACATGATTTTTGCGTGATTTCGTTGTCGGACAGGCTGACGCCGTGGGCCGTCATTGAAAAGCGGCTGGCCTGCGCCGCAGCGGGGGATTTCTGTCTGGCGCTCTACAACCCGTCGTCCAAAGGCCGCGCCGACTACCTGCAAAAGGCCGTTCGCATTCTGCGGGACAACGGCAAGGGACCGGACACGGTCTGCGGGCTGGTGCGCTGCATTGGCCGGGACGGCCAGACCGCACGGCTGCTGACGCTGGCCGAGCTGGAGGATACCGCCGTGGATATGTTCACAACGGTCTTTGTCGGCAACGCTGCAACGCAGATTTTACATGGCAGAATGGTTACGCCAAGGGGGTATCGCGGCGTATGAACGTGGTGGTTTTCAGCGGTACAACGGAGGGGCGCAGCTTCTCCCGCGCGCTGGCGGCGCTCGGCGCGGCGGTCACGGTCTGTGTGGCGACAGAGCTGGGGGCCGAGGAACAGGGCTGCACCGACGGCATCACGGTGCGCACCGGGCGGCTGGACGCCGAAGGAATGACGGCGCTGCTGCGCGGTGCGGCACTCTGCGTTGACGCGACCCACCCGTATGCCGCCGAGGCAACGCGCAATATCCGTGCGGCGGCAGCGGCGGCGGGAGTTGAATATCACCGTCTGCTGCGCCCCGCCAGCCCCCTGCCCGCGGGCAGTGTGGTGCTGGCCGATGCCGCCCAGGCCGCCGCGTATCTGGCAGACAGACCGGGGCGCGTCCTGCTGGCGACGGGTGCCAAGGAGCTGCCCGCCTTCGCAGCGCTCGACCCGGCGCGGCTCTACCCGCGCGTTCTGCCGACGCTGGCAGGTATCGCAGCATGCGAGGCGGCGGGCATTCCGCACCGCAATATCCTTGCGATGCAGGGGCCTTTTACGAAAGAATTAAATGCGGCACTGCTGCACCAGTTCCATATCGACTATATGGTCACGAAGGACGGCGGCGCGGCGGGCGGCTTTGCCGAAAAGGCCGAGGCCGCCGCCCGGTGCGGCGTGCAGCTCATTGTGCTGCGCCGCCCGGACGACGCGGGCGAGACCGCCGACACAATTTTACAGCGATGCAGGGAGCTTTTATGAAGATCACATTGGTGGGCATGGGCAGCGGAGCGCCCGGCAGCCTGACAGCGGCGGGGCTGGAGACGCTGCGCGGAGCGGAGCTGATCATCGGCGCGCGCCGCCTGCTGGAAAACCTGCCCGAGGGTTGCACGGCAAACCGCGCGGCCCTCTATAAAACGGACGAAATTTGCGCGTTGCTGCGGCAGACAGATTGCGCGGAGACCGCGGTGGTTTTCAGCGGCGACACGGGCTTCTACTCCGGCGCGGCGGCGCTCTGCCGCGCATTGGACGACGCGGGTCTGCCGTACACGGTGCTGCCCGGCGTTTCCAGCGTGCAATTATTGGCCGCGGCGCTGGGCCGCCCGTGGCAGGGCTGGCGGCTCGTCTCCGCCCACGGCTGTGCCTGTGACCCGGTGGCCGCCTGCCGCGCAGGCGGGACAACCTTTTTCCTGACCGGCGGCAGCGAGACCCCCGCGACGCTCTGCCAACAGCTGGCGGTTGCCGGGCTGGGCGACGCTGCGGCCACGGTGGGGGAGAACCTCGGCACGCCGTCCCAGCGGCTTGTGACCGGCACGGCGCAGGAGCTGGCCGCACAGCGCTTTGCACCGCTCAGTGTCCTGCTTGTGGAAAATGTGCCCGCGCCCCTGCGCCGCACGCCCGGCCTGCCCGATGCAGCGTTCATCCGCGGCAAAACGCCGATGACCAAGCAGGAGGTCCGCGCTGCCGCGCTGGCCAAGCTGGCTGTGCGCCCCACAGATACCCTCTGGGATGTGGGCGCGGGCACCGGCAGCGTCAGTGTGGAGCTGGCGCTGGCCGCCCCTGCGGGCCGGGTCTGCGCCGTGGAGTGCGACGCGGAAGCCTGTGACCTTATCCGTCAGAACCGTGCAAAATTTGCGGTGCAAAATCTGCACCTTACCGAGGGCCTTGCCCCCGCCGCACTGGCAGACTGGCCCGCGCCGGACGCTGTTTTTATCGGCGGCAGCAAGGGCAGTTTGCGGGCTGTCGTCGATGCCGCGCTGGCCGCGAACCCCGATGCACGGCTCTGTATCAGCGCCATTGCGCTGGAAACCTTACAGGAGGCTGTTGCGGCCCTGACGGCCCACGGCCTGACCGCCCAGGTCACACAAATCGCAGTCAGCCGCAGCCGGGCGGCGGGCAGCCTGCACCTGCTCATGGCGAACAACCCGGTTTTTTTGATCGCGAGGGAGTAAAAATGCTGCAATTGGTTCTGGCTGCACCCCGCTCCGGCAACGGAAAAACAACGGCAGCCTGTGCGCTGCTGGCGGTGCTGACTGCCCGCGGCCTGACCCCCTGCGCGTTTAAGTCGGGGCCGGACTACATCGACCCGATGTTCCACCGCGCGGTGCTGGGCGTCGAAAGCCACAATCTCGACCTGTTTTTCTCTGCACCGCAGACCGCCCGCGCACTCTACGCCCGGCACGCGGCGGGGCACGGCGCGGCAGTCGTCGAGGGGGCCATGGGCTACTACGACGGCCTTGGCGGCGTGACCGACACGGCCAGCGCGTGGCAGTTGGCCGATACACTGGACCTGCCCGCACTGCTCGTTGTGCGGCCCAAGGGGGCAAGCCTGACGCTGGCGGCGGAGCTGCGCGGGCTGACGGCGTTCCGCACACCGCACCATATCGCGGGAATTTTGCTCAATGATTGTACGCAAGGATTGTGCGCTCTGCTGAAGCCAATGCTCGAAAAAGAGACCGGTCTGCCCGTGGTCGGCTGCCTGCCGCCGCTGCCCGAGGCCGCGATAGAAAGCCGCCACCTCGGTCTGAAAACCGCCGCCGAGATCGACGATCTGCAGCGCAAGATACAGCTCTTATCCGATGCCGCGCAGCAAACCATCGACTGGCCGCTGCTGCACACCCTGTTTGACCGCCCTGCGCCCGCCGCTGTGCCGTGCACGGTGCCCCCGCCGCGGGTGCGCCTTGCCGTGGCAAGGGACGCCGCGTTCTGCTTTACCTACGCCGAAACGCTGGAGGCACTGCGGGAAAACGGCGCGGAGCTGTGCTTTTTCAGCCCGCTGGCCGACACGGCTCTGCCGGATAACATCGGCGGGCTTTACCTGCCGGGCGGTTACCCCGAGCTGTACGCCGCCCGGCTGGCTGCGAACGCCCCCCTGCGTGCCGCCGTAAAAAGCGCCGTGCAGGGCGGTCTGCCCACCGTGGCCGAGTGCGGCGGCTTTTTGTACCTGGGCCGGACATTACAGGACGCCGACGGCACGCCCCACACGATGGCGGGCGTGCTGCCCGGGCAGGGCTTCAAGGTCGGGCGGCTTGTGCGGTTCGGCTACGCCCGCCTGACCGCCCGCGCCGACAGTATGCTGTTCCGCGCGGGGGAGACCCTGCCCGTCCACGAGTTCCATCACTGGGACTCCACCGAAAACGGCGATGCGTTCACCGCTGCCAAGGCAAACGGGCGGCAGTGGGCGTGCGGCTTTGCCAATGAACGTATCTACGCGGGATTTCCGCATCTCTATTGGGCGGGTACGCCGCTGCCGAAGCGCTTTGCGGCTGCAGCCGAACATTATATAAAGGAAACATCATGACCGAAAACGAACTGAAAAACCTGCTTGCAGCCGTTACCCCGCCGGATGAGGCCGCCCGCGCCGCAGCCCACGCCCACTGGGCTGCGCTGGCAAAGCCTTTGGGCGGACTGGGTCGGCTGGAAGCCATGGTCGAGGACGCCGCCGCGCTGACCGGCGACCCCGTGCCGGATGTCAGCCGCCGCGCGGTGCTGGTGCTCTGCGCGGACAACGGCGTTGTGGCGCAGGGCGTCAGCCAGACCGATGCCTCCGTGACCCGCGCCGTGCTCGAAAACCTGACCGCCCGCCGCACCAGCGTCTGCCGCATGGCCGCTGCGGCCCACTGCGATGTCGTGCCCGTCGATATGGGCATTGCGGGCGCACCCGTGCCCGGCGCGGCGGACTGCCGCATTGCTGCGGGCACGGCTGACTTTACCACCGGCCCGGCTATGACCCGCGCACAGGCCGTGCAGGCCATCGCCGCGGGCATCGCGCTGGTGCGCACGCAGAAGCAGAGCGGCGCACAGCTGCTGGCGACGGGGGAAATGGGCATCGGCAACACAACGACGTCCAGCGCCGTGGCCAGCGTGCTGCTGGGCCGCCCTGTGGCCGAGATGACCGGGCGCGGCGCGGGACTGTCCGATGCAGGACTGCACCGCAAAATAGATGCGATAGAACGCGGCATTGCCCGCAACCACCCCGACGCCGCTGACCCGCTGGGGGTGCTGGCGGCGCTGGGCGGCTTTGATATTGCCGGGCTGTGCGGCGTGTTTCTGGGCGGTGCGCTCGAAAGGCTGCCCATCGTGATGGACGGATTCATCAGCGGCGTGGCGGCGCTGTGCGCGGTGCGGCTCTGCCCCGCGGCGGAAAAGGCCGTTTTCGCCAGCCATGTGTCCAGCGAGCCAGCCGCACATATTGTGCTGGACGCGCTGTGCAAAAAACCGCTTATCACCGCAGAGCTGCATCTGGGCGAGGGCACGGGCGCGGTGGCCAGCCTGCCGCTGTGGGATATGGCGCTGGCCGTCTACAACGGCTGCTACTCGTTTGCGGAGGGCGGCATCACGCCGTACACCCCGCAGTGCTGACGCTGGTCATCGGCGGCGCGGCCAGCGGCAAAAGCGCCTATGCGGAGTCGCTCTGCCTGCGTGCACCGCTGCCGCGCACCTATCTGGCGACGATGCAGGTATGGGACGCCGAGTGCGCCGCCCGCGTGGCGAAGCACCGCGCCATGCGGGCCGAAAAGCAGTTCGACACGGTAGAGTGCCCGCTGCACCTGGACCGCGTGGCCCTGCCCCGGCGCGGCACCGTGCTGCTGGAGGACCTGGGCAACCTGGCCGCCAATGAGCTGTATGATCCCGACGGTGCAGGGACGGAAACCGCGGCGGCGATCCTTCGGGGCATTGACAAGATGCTGCTGCAATGTGATAATCTGATTGTGGTTTCCAACGAGGTGTTCAGCGGTGGGGCAGACTATGCGGGCGATACGGACCGCTATCTGCGCGCGCTGGCCGCCGTCAACAACGCTGCGGCGGCGCGGGCAGACCGCGTGGTGCGCGTTGTCTGCGGCATCCCCGTCTATTACAAAGGAAGTGAAGGTCCGTGACAGCTTTACAGACGATTGCGGTGGCGTTCGCCATGTTCTCGGCCCTGCCGATGCCGCAGTTCGACTGGAACGAAAAAAATATGCGGTACGCGCTCTGCGCCTTCCCGCTGGTGGGGGTGGTGTGCGGCGCACTGTGGTGCGTCTGCGGCGTGCTGCCGCTGCCTGCGGCGGCCCGCGCGGCGGGGTTCTGCCTTGTGCCGGTCTGGGTCACGGGCGGCATCCATCTGGACGGCTACGCCGACACCTGCGACGCACTTTCAAGCTACGGCGATACCGCGAAGAAGCTGGAAATTTTAAAGGACCCCCACTGCGGCGCGTTCGCGGTCATTCGGCTGTGCAGCTACTTTGCGGCGTATTTTGCGCTGTGCGGCTGTGTGGCGTTCACCCCGCGGGTCGGTGTGCTCTGGACGCTGGCGCTGGTGGGGGAGCGGGCGCTGTCCGGGCTGGCCGTGGCGGCGTTCCCGCTGGCGAAAAACACCGGCCTTGCCCACACCTTTGCCACGGCGGCGGACCGCGTCCGCGTGCGGCAGGTGCTGGCCGCGCTTTGCGCCATGCTGGCCGTGGGGCTGACTGCACTGGGCGGCTGGGCGTTGGTACTGGCCGCAGGCTGCGTTTTTGCGCGGTACTACGTTGTTGCCAAAAAACAGTTTGGCGGTGTGACCGGTGATCTGGCCGGGTGGTTCCTGCAAAAATGTGAGATCTGGATGCTGGCGGCGCTGGCCGCCTGCCAATGGCTGGGGGTGCTGTAAATGGTGTTTGTGACAGGGCCGCTCTGCAGCGGCAAGCGCACCTTTGCGCAAAAGCTTGGTGGGCGTCAGGTGTACGACGTGCAGGATTTGGCCGCCGACGCCGCCGATTTGAACCGGCTGGCCGACGAGCTGGCAGATTATGATGTTGTGACCGCGGCGGAGGTCGGCGGCGGCGTTGTGCCGATTGACCCCGCCGCGCGTGCCGCGCGGGAGGCGGCGGGCCGTCTGGCCTGTCTGCTGGCCGCGCGGGCGGACTGCGTTGTGCAGATGTTTTGCGGTCTGCCGACGATTTTGAAAGGAGAACTTCCGAAATGCTGATTTATTTACTGCGCCACGGCCTGACCGAGTACAACGCCCAGAAGCGCTATCAGGGTCAGCGGGACATCCCGCTCTCGCCCGAGGGGCTGGCTCAACTGCGCCGGGCTGATATTGACCCGAAGGTTGTCTATATTTCCACACTGCAGCGTACAAGGCAGACGGCGGAGGTACTGTTCCCGGACGCGGAGCTCGTGCCCGTGGACGGGCTGAAGGAGATGTGCTTCGGCAGCTTTGAAGGCCGCAATTATATTGAGATGGAGCACGACCCCGACTATCAGGCGTGGGTCGCCGCCAACTGCGAGAGCAGCTGCCCCGACGGTGAGCGCAAGGACGATTTCAGTGACCGCGTATGCCGCACGTTTGCGGCGCTGGTGGACAAGGCGCTGGCCGACGGCGAGGAAATGCTGGTGATCCTGGCCCACGGCGGCACCCAGATGGCCGCGTTGGAGCGCTACGGCGTGCCGCGCCGCAGCTATTACCGGTGGTGCGGCCCCAACGCAGGCGGCTATGTGCTGGACGCCCGCGACTGGGCGGCGCGGCATGAGCTGCGTTTGGTCAAGACCGTGCAGTACACGAAGGAGAGCACATGCTGATCTTTTGGGCGGTGCTGAGCGGTTTTTTGTTGGACGCTCTGTTTGGCGACCCGGCGTGGCTGCCGCATCCGGTGGTGCTCATGGGCCGGTGCATCTCGGCGCTGGAAAAGCGCCTGCGCACCGCACTGCCCAAAACGCCGCGGGGCGAGCTGGCCGGCGGGGCCGCGGTGGCCGCGGTACTGCCGCTGGGCACGCTGGCCGTTACCGGGCTTGCCTGCTGGGCCGCGGCAAGGCTCCATCCGGCGCTGGGGCTGGCGCTGCAAATGCTCTGGTGCGGCCAGGCGCTGGCTGCCAAGGGTCTTGCACAGGAGAGCCGCAATGTGTACAAGGAACTGGCAAAGGGCGACCTGCCCGCGGCCCGCAGGGCCGTGGCCCGCATCGTGGGCCGTGACACGCAAAACCTGACCGCCGCGGGCGTGACTAGAGCCGCCGTGGAGACCGTAGCCGAGAACGCCAGCGACGGCGTCATTGCGCCGCTTTTGTATATGCTCCTTGGCGGGGCACCGCTGGCGCTGACCTACAAGGCCATCAATACGATGGACAGTATGCTCGGCTACAAAAACGAAAAGTA
>ENA-ORUO01000568-ORUO01000568.1-human-gut-metagenome-genome-assembly--contig:-NODE-568-length-44748-cov-6.921912_pt1 | contig 44748 bp, 61 predicted proteins | sample MGYA00242082_ERZ509215 | MGnify/ENA primary metagenome ERZ509215 (study PRJEB26280, sample SAMEA2338829) | human gut metagenome | biome: human gut; feature: human-associated habitat; material: faeces... | reverse complement strand
TCCACCATTGAGTGCAAATCCAATGATTTCAGGAAGCCTTATGATTCATACCTTTACAGTCACCGTACACCCTCAGAAACGTGGAAGGAAAACCGTGTGATTACAGAAGTCTGTTGACCTCTTTCTGCACAGCAGTATAATCATATCCTGCGGCAGTCAACTTTTTCTTACGGTCTGTGCCGTTGCCCCACTTACCTGCGATAACTTCCTTCGCAATCTGAGTCACAGATTTCTTACTGTAAGTGCTGCCCTTTGCCAGTTCATTGACTTTCGCCTGAACCTGAGAGTAATTGTACCCGGCAGCTTCCAGTTTCTTCTTACGGTTATCACCGTTACCCCACTTACCTGCAAGAACTTCCTTCGCCACTTCATCTACAGATTTCTTTGTAGATGGAGTTACGGTAGAAGTACCACCAGAGAACTTCGGAGTAATGAAGCCACGGATGTATTTGCCATTGACAGCAATGTTTCTGTAGCCTACAGAGTCATTCTTATTACCCTCAATGACCTTGATTGTAGAACCGCTGACAGACACTACAATACCTACATGATCGCTCCATCCGGTACAATCACCTACACCGTTGTCATTCCAGTCGTACAGGATCACGTCACCTGTGGACGGAACATAGGCATCATTTTCAACCCAGATTCCTGCTTTCTTCGCAAGGTTAATCATGTTCTCACAGGAACACTCCACGCAAGGGAAGATGTTGGAAAGTCCGGTTGCAATGAAAGCGGCAGATGTAGATGTAGCACACCAAGCATCGTTGACAGTCATCTTGTATCTGGTGCAGAGTCCAGAGTCGTTGAACACTTTCAGGATTGCTTTATGTTCAGCACTTCCTTCTTTGATTCCTACATACTGTGCAAGCCAATTAACAGGCTTCTGTCTATCACTCATATTAGTTACCCCCTTATCATACTTCGTAAGATTGTACTGTTCAATAAGTTTCATGTTGTTTGTCACATAGGTAGAACTTGTGGCGTATCCGTCAGCCTTGATGGTTTCCAGATATTTCTTCGGATTAGTGATCCCTTTAAGGTTCTGATATCTGGCAAGCTGAATGAACTCAAAGTACCCCTTGATACCTTCCTCCATAGAATCATAGACACGGAAATTGTCTTTGATCGTAGTTAGCGTACCTACGGTGTACTCTTCCTGAGTAGTCATATTGACACTCTTGCCTGTCCACTTCGTACCACATTTGAGTCCGAAGTAGTTATGATATCGGGCGGCAAGTTTGGAATTGCCCCAACCAGATTCAAGAATTGCCTGTGCAATAATCGGACTATGTACTTTGATCCCGTATTGTGCTGCATACTTCTGTACGAACTTCGCTACCTGTTCAATAAATTCCTGATTCGTCATAATGTATCACTCCTTTGTGAAGAGGGGAGAATGGCTCTCCCCTGTGCTTACTGATCTGTGTTATCCACAGAGTCAGATTTCTTTTTAAGTACCTCAATCGCAGATGTAATTGCCGGGGGAATGTTAATCCCCATAAGACCTGCATTTTCCACAATAGAAATAGTCTCATTCGCAATAAAAGCAATCACCACTGCATCTCTGATAAAGTTCGTCCCGGTCACAAGATCAAGGCGTGTGGCTACCAGAACCATCAGAAGAGTAATGCACTTACGACACAGACCCTTCCATCCTGCTCTTGACTCCAAAGCACCGTTTTCCGTTTTACCGGAGTTATGGAACACACCTGCCACAAGCAGACCTGTCACATAATCAATAGCCATGAAAATTACCAGTGTTACCAGTGCGGCATCCCAACCGCCAAACAGAGAAGCAATCATGCTTCCAACCACTCCGATAGCTGTACAAATTCCATCCTTCATCATCTCTTTAGTTCTCCTGTTCATCATAGTCCTCCCCGGTAATCTCTTTGAAATTCTCCGGGCTGATCCATCCCTTTACTACTGCGTCCCTGACTCTCTTCTCCTTCCAGAGTCCGTTGTCATAGAAATTCTTCACCATCTCAAACTTACTCTTCTTCGCCATGATCCTGTACCTCCTGTTCGTCCTCTTCCTGCTCCATCTCGATATCTGCCATCATAGCCAGATATTCAATGTCACTGTTTGCCTTTGCGATCTGTGCCTGCATAGCAGCGTTCTTCTGACGCTCCTTCACAAGCTGTTCTCTTGCACTGATAAATCCAAACATTTGCTTTTCCTCCATAAATTCTTATAATATTGATCCATACAGATAATAAGGTTGTGGCAATTTCTCCTTGCCCTCCTACCCGGAGATTTCCTTTTCTTGCTACTCTCATTACCTACATGGGCTTTCCAACTTTCATAACACCTGTCAACCTCTTCCTTCGTCATGTACCCTTGCTTTGCCCGTTCTACCAACTTCCGCAGCTTTCGCCGTTCGTGTGATAGCTTCTCAGGCAGTAGTGTCATGACTACCTTTCCAGTCTTTGTCAACCGGAAGCGGAAACCCAGAAACTTGATACCCTGAGTCACCTTGAAAATCTGTGTTTTCTTCGGACTCAGTTTCAAACCTCTTGCGGTCATCCAAGCATCTATCTTTATCAAACACTCCTGTAAATAAGCCTTATCCTCATGGATGATAATAAAATCATCGTTGTACCGGACGTAGTGCTTAATATGAAGTTGCTCTTTTATAAAATGGTCGAAGTCATCTAAGACTGCTAACTGTATAAGCTGTGTCGTTTCTGAACCAAGACCCATGCCGACCTCTGGATTATCACCTTGATTGAAGCTATCAATGATCCGCTTTATTTCTCCGTTCACCCATTCATCCTTGACTCTCTTTGTTACCGCTGAGTAAGCCAGTTCATGAGAGGTGCTGCCAAAGAAATTCTTCAAGTCTGCTTTAAGTACCCACCCTTCCGTACCATATTTCCGGTAATATTTCTGTAAGTGGCAGATCAGCCTTTTCCTTGCGAACTCTGTTCCTCTCCCGTCCTGACAAGCACAGTTATCATAGATAAATGATTTTGTCATGGTATCGTAAAAGTAGTTATCACATAGACTTCTCTGAAATACCCTGTCCTTGATTCTTGTACTTACAATGTCTCTTTCTTTTGGCTCATACACTTTGAACTGTGTATAGGCATCTAACTTATATGTACCATTCTCCACGCTCTCCTTTAGCTTATGAACATTAACCAAACCATTCTTTACATACCCGGCTACACTGTCTTTCCACATGACGTTGTTCTTGCAATGCTGCATAGCCCGGTACAGATTATCAAAGTCACAGACTTCATCTCTCACTTCGGATTCCATCATGTATATTTCTCCCGTAAATCATTGGTTGCCGTTTATAGTGATACTGCCGTAAGGACGGCAATCACATCAGCACTCTGTTTTCGCCCTACTATATTCAGGTCAGGATGACGATTCCTTGTGTGAGTGCATTGATTTCAGCCTATGCCTACTTTATTACTAGCGTTTCTCACAATCCGGGGCAACCCCATTGCTGTTGTTCGCATTGTTGTTGTTCAGATTACCCGTATTGTTCACATTGCGAACGTTGTTACTGTTCCCGGCGTTCGGGGTAAACACATATCTTACAATCGTCAACCTTATATCATTTACTTGTATCTATTTTCATCAGACCTCTTCCAGTTCCGAAGAAGATTCTGGACATTGATTACAAGTCCTGTCCAGTAGTCCATCTTAGAACCTTCGATTCCGAAAGTACGGTAAGCAATATCCATCATGGTTAGCAAGGAATATGTCTGTGCCAAAGCCTGAACTTGATATCCTCTCCGTAATTCCCAGTCGGCTTTCCAATGTTCAGACTCAGGATTCACATACACTGAATTTGCCATATTGATAAGTCGGCTGATTTCTACCGCAGCATCCACGATCTTTGCGGTGATGCACCAACGGTATCTCTTCGGGAAGCAACTCTCATTACTGCAAATATGGATGGTATGTGTAGTCAACTCATTTGCCTTTGTGATTACTTCCAACTTTGAAGTACCTCTCTTTGACTTCGGTACTGACATTGTCCTCACTCCTTTCCCACCCCTAACGGGGTGGATTTCTGATCTTAGATTACGTTACAAGCCGGGGCAACCCCATGGCTGTCGTACGCATTGTAGTTGCGCAGACCACCCGCATGGTACACACCGCGAACGCAGTAACTGTTCCCGGCGTTCGGGGTACGCTCCCACTGCCACTGCGGACTACCGTTTTTATACTTCACACGGTTACTATCAGCACCCGTGTTCGGGGAAGTATAATCAGAATAGTCAGAGTAGTAAGGGTACGGCTCACCTTCCTTGACACTGCTCACTTCATCACCCATGAATAACTCACGTCTGGAAAGCAGGAAGAACTTGTCCTTTGTAGTATCAGAACCGCCACCATCAGTGACGTTATTACGGCAAGTGACCTTTGTAGTCTTACCGATAACTGCAAGGAAATCTGCATCCATTCCATTCATGAAACCTGCCTTATTAGAAACCCAAAAAGGAGGTCTGTCATAGTTTGTAGCAGGTGTCCAGACAGAACCCGCAGCCTTATCACTGTTCAACCATTCACGAACCGCAGACTCCTTATAATTGTTAGAACCGTAGCACATTCTCTGACCACTGTTCAGAGTTGTCAGTTCCGTACCGCCTGTACCTTCCGTTGGCTTTACAGTCTCAATAACTGTAGTGCTTGTCGGACTTGCATAAGTCTTAATATCGTATTTCAGCGGGTCTTGATCCCAAGCACCGTTCCATACAATCTGACCGCCCTTCGGAACTGCTTTCGTGAGAGTAAACTGGTAAGTCTTGCCATTACCCATACCGCCACTCCAACCGTTCTCAGGAGTTACATGATATGTACCTGCGGCAAGTTCCTCTTCTGCATAATACATAGCAGCCGGAGCATTGAACTGTACGAAATCAAATACTTCATGAAGCTGTAAAGTCATGCTGTGAGTGAACTGCTTGTCTGCCGGGGTATCAATGTCAAAACCGATGATATCCCACACCAGAGTTGTGCTACCTCTCTGGCAGGTCAACTGATCTCCCACCGCAAATACCTTGCTTGCCAGTCCCTTACGAACAAGTGCCTGCACATCACTCCAAGATGTAGGTTTCAAGCTACCACCCTGTCCGGTTGCAATCGCAGCAAGGAACTGGTTCATAGTGTCCATCTTCTCTGCGAACGTATCGTCAGAGAGAAAACCAAACTGATTGCTCATTGTCTTATCCTCCTTTATCCTGTAACAACTTCGTCATACTCAAATACGGGCTTACCGCCAATCACCTTGATTGCACCCTGATAGGTTTTCCCGGTATCATCGTTGACGATCATCATAGTAGCTGCCGCTTTCAATGCAGAATCGGTAGCAGTGTTGCAATCTGTGATTGCCTTTGAAGTGTCCTGCTGACGCTTTGTTTCTGCCTGAACTCTTGCAGTCTCAGCAGCTACCCTCTTAGACTCTACATCGACTCTACCGTTCTCAGCAGTGACACGTTTTGCTTCTTCATCCTTGATAGCCTGCACATCTGCGATAAGCTGAATCAAAATACCATAATCGTCATCATTCTCAATCTCAGAGTCATCCGGTGCTGCCGCTTCCTGAACTTCCAGATCAAAGAGCGTGGTACTCAGTACCGTCTTGTTTTCCGTGATGATGGAAATATCACACTTTACAGTACCGTCAAGCTGCAACATCCAGTATGTCAGCGGAACAGTTACCGTACCGTCTGCATTGACTGTACCCTCAAAGGTTTTTGCTACTTCATCCTCACGTCTTGCATTGATGACTGCGGTAGATGCAGATTCCACTTTGATACGCTCACCACTATCCAGAAGAGTCACCTTCAAGAAACGGGACTGCTTATCGTACTGCTTTGCTACAATCGCAGCAAAACGGTTAAGCTGAGACACATCCACCTCAATCTCTTTAACGATCATTGCCATTATCCTTCACCTCCATTAGTAAATAGCATCTATAGCAATCTTCACGGCATTAGGTGGCAAATACCGTGGAGATAAATTATTGAATCCATAATTCACATATGAACATTCTAATTTAACCGATAAACATATATCTCTCATATCATCGTAATACAATTTGACATCACTAACTCCCCATGTGGCTAAAGCATAAATACCATTTGAGGAAGGTGTACCGGGAGACGTAATTCCTATAATTCTTGCAGATAATTGCATACCTGTTGTACCGTATTTTATCCAATAATCATAAAACTCAGATGATAGCGTTAATTCAGCAGGTGCCACAAATTCAATATTTGCGGTACAGACCTTTGATCCACCTCCTACAAAACTACTTCCAGTTATATCAACCTCACAGTGTTCTACCCGGTAATGATAAGGGATTGAATTATTTTTGTCATAATGCTTAATGCCATCTTTATCCATCACCGATTTCAATTCACCCTTTTCATCCTTGACGTTAATTATGCCGTATGTATTATCCTTTCCACCAACAGTTACACTTCCTTGAATATCGGCATCCTTACATGAGAATTTTCCGTCTTCTGTCATTGAAGATTTATCACTTTCCCATGCAATTTTTTGTGCTTTCATTCGGATTGATTCGGCTTTCTGCTCAACGATAGAATTAACTTTTTCTCCTGTCACATAAGTCTTTGACACTTCCTGTGTTATAGAATCTGCTTTTTGAGTGATAGCTGAGTTCATCTGCTCTGTTGTAGGGTAACTTTTTAAAGTATCTCCTATATTTTCTTCAACCATGATATTTATAGTCTCTTTACAATCCGTAGAAAGTTTCTCAGCTGTTATACACCCTGCTTCCAATAAATCTGTTGTAATTTTATAAACAGACAGCATATTGAAAACTGCGTTACCTTCTTTAGTTACTCCATATTTCCATACAGGGTTTCCATCATTCCAACTCTTTGTCCAAGCAAAACCGTTTGCCTTGAAGGTGTAAATGATGTTACTGCTTTCAAGAGTCTCGCCGTCACAGAAGTAATAAATCTGTGTTCCGTCATCCTGCGGAATCGTTACGATGTTCAGACCCAAGCTGTTGCTCAAAAGTCTGTTCAATTCAAGCTGTGCCTGTTCTTTCGCAGTCATAGCCTTATCCAGATTTTTTCTCAGCTTTTCCAGAATGGTTGCTTGCTGTTTGGTAAGCCCACCACTCTGAGAGTATTTCTGCTTCTGGGTTGTCTCGCCCTTACCTGCAATACTGGTACTGAGATTCATCCCGAACGTCACATTCGTAATGATGGTGTCATGCACCTCACCTTTTGCATCCTCATAATGAATTATGTCCATAGGGTAGATGTATGGTGCAGATTTAATAGTTGCTGTGTATGGTCTATAGGAAAATCCCTTCAAAGAAACATACAGAGTATCAAGTACCACCTGCACATTATCCTGTAGCAGACCATTACTGGATAAATCCAAGCAATAATCATCCGTCCCGGCAATGTACTCTGTGTTTGCAGCATCCTTGAAGTAAATACCTGTAATGGCTACATCGTTCTCCTGCATATCACTGTTGTATCTTTCGGAAGGACTGATTGTAAGATCAGTCTGCTCATACCATTTCAATTCCAGATTGCCGTCATAGTTCATGAAAGCACACGTTCCGGTCAGTGCCGCACACCACTGTAGCAATGTTCGGTAGGTTAAATCCTGTCCTTCCGGGTACGCTGTAATCTGGTAATCTTTGTTCGGCAATCGGGTAATGTCTGTTGCTAAAGTCACACCACAAATGGTGCAAATCTTATTCAGCAGATCAGCTACCGTCATAGGGAATGACAGCTTGTCAGTCTCTACGGTCTTGTCAAAAAGAATCATCCTATCCAGTGCTGAAATTGTGATAGTGGACAATGCCCGTGGCGGTTCATCAATCGTGAAGTAACCACATGGAATCCAGTGAATCACTGCATTTTCCCATCGGTGTGCATCCCACTTCTTGATACCGATTTTCACAAATACCTCTGCACCTTCAAAGACGGTGTTATCATACTTGCCATCATCATTTTTCAATTTGAGTGTGAGTTCCGCAGCTACCGCAGAACCCACCTCAATTTTTGAGTTCGACACACTGTAGCGGTCTATACTCAAACTTCCCTGAACAATCTCATTCTCAGCAATCGAAAAGGACTCTTTCACACCGTTTACGGTAATATCAGCAACCTGTATGTAGTTTTTATTAAATAGGTTCTTAACCTCCTGTGATACCTTATACATTAGTGCTTACCTGACCTTTCTATTGCATTGAATGAAACGCTACTCCATATTCCCTTGCGGGAGTTGTAAAGCTGTGCGGGTTTATCACCTGTGTAAAATTCGCTTGTCCGATACTTGCCAAGTTTGGCATCCAGATAACAAATCTTCACATACTCAGGATCAAACGCCTGAATGATAGAGGCAGCATCCTCAATGGACACATTCTGCCATTCCATCTCTAACTTCACACACTGACCGATTCGTTTCTTATCCATGTTCGTATCTTCGGTTCGTCCTGCATCACTGGCTGAAATATCATTCAGTGAATATTTATAACCGGAAGGGCATTTAATAGCCTTACCGTCCACGGATCGTATTGGATTGTAGTCAGCCATAATACCCCTCCTTTACGTTGTTACCGGGATGATGGTTTTGCCATCCCTCTGATTCTTACGGTTCATAGCTTTTGTGATGGAACTTGTAGTAATTTCAGTAGTGAAATCTTTATCACCTATCCTGCGAACCTCTGTAATCAATTCCTTGATTAACTCATTCTGCCGGGCGGTAGCATCGTACATACCATCACGAACTCCATCTGCAATAGAATCCTGACTTCCACCCGTAAGCCCTGCTCTTACCTTGTAAGCCAGAGTGTCCATCCACTCTGTATGATTCTCCAAAGGAAGAACTGCTTCACGTCCTGCTTCACCGCCGCCCAACATGGTGTTTCCCATCATGCCGAACAACTGTGCCCCTTCCAAGATACCTCCGGTTTTATACCAAGATACGGAGAAGTGAGGGATAGATGGTGGGTTCAAACTAAAGTTACCGTAGATACTAAAGTGCGGAAGTTTGATAGACGGTAAACTCCAACTAAAATTGAAGAAAGACTTCATTCTATCAATACCGTCCTTGACGGCATTTTTCGCACTGGTAATCTTATCTGAAATCGTAGTCTTAATACTCTGGAAACTACTGCTTGCATTGCTTTTCAAGGTACTCCAAGAACTTCTCAGGTTGCTGTTCAGCGTACTCCATGTAGAACTTGTATTGCTCTTAATTTCATTCCACTTCGTAGAAATAGTAGATTTCAGAGATGACCAAGTAGAACTTGCCGTACTCTTCACACCAGACCATGTTGTACTCAGGTTTGACTTGATTCCAGACCATACAGTAGAAGTGTTCGTTTTCACGTTGCCCCATGCTGTATAAATAGTAGATTTCAAATTACCCAAAGCATCGGAAATCTTATCTTTAATTCCGGTGAGGAAATCTCCAATGAAAGAAAGAACATTTCCAATACCATCCTTGATACCCTTTAACAAGCCTTGAATGATATATCCACCCTGTTCAGCCATAACGGCTGAAGGGCTGTGAATACCAAACGCAGACTTGAAGCCATCAATGAACGGCTTAAATACGTTGTCATAAATCCAAGTGCCAATACTCTTGACACCTTCGACGATTCCTTTGCAGATACCCTTTACCCAGTCGATACCAGTTTTCTTCGTACCGTCATCATTCGTAAGGTACTTCTGGAAATATCCAGTGATATCCTTCCAGATATCAGATACGATGGTAGCAATGAAACTTACCGCTGCACCCATAGCAGTACCAAGTAGTTTGAAGAAAGACTGTGCCAGAGAAGCAAAGTCAATACCTGCAATACAATCCTTAGTGTTCTGCCACAGTGCGTGTGCTGCACCGCTCCAATCAATCCCCGCAATCCATTCCTGCATCTCATTGAAAGCACCCCGGAGGAAATCTCCGAAACTCTTTCCAACCAGTTTCCAATTCAGACCTCCAAGTGCCCCTCTCAGGAAATCCAGACCCGATGTGAATCCCCGGACAAGCAATCGTCCAACAAAGGTAAAATCTATCTCACTTAATGCTGAATTAAGGAACTCAGCTACATGATTACCTAGATTCTTAAAGTCAGCCGTTTTCAAGAACCAGTATGCTGTCTGCACAGCACCGTTGATTCCATATCCAACCTTCTTACCGAAGCCCGCCCAGTCAATACTATCCACGATCTCATTGAACTTATTTCCAAGGATCGTACCAAGTTCTTTCCAGTCACCTGCTTCAAATGCTTCTTTCAGCTTATCGACAAATTTGCTGATAGAGTTGTCAATCGGAAGTTCCTCAAACATCGAACCGTAGTCCGGTGTAGAAGCACCGCCGCCACCTCCACCGCCCCCGCTACCAGAACTGTCCTTATTCTTGTCACCAAGAATATTCAGTTCATCGAAACCAAGGGTGTATCTCTTGATTTCATCGGCAGCTTTCTTTGCTGCCTTAGAAGCTGTGCCTGCGGCATCCTTCGCTGCACCACCGTAGGTAGCTGCAACCTTCTTAGCTGCCGTGTAGGTCTTAGAACCTGTGAGTCTTGCAAACAACTGATTCAGAATGTTGAACAGTGCTACAACCTTACCGATCACAAAATCAATCGCAGGTGCAAGAGCGTTAATTAGAGGTGCTGCCATAGCACCCATGCTGTTCTTCAAATACTGTGCGTTCGTAGCAAGAGAGTTCATGCTATTCGCAAAAGTACCGCCCATCAAAGCACTGTAGTTGTACAGATTATTGATACCGTCCTTGAAGCACTGCGTAAGCTGAGACATTGCGAAACGGATCATTCTGTATAATGCAATACGCTTGATAGAAGAAAGGAAACTTCCTAAAGCACTTGTCGCATTGTGTACCTTAGAAGTAAAGGCGTTCCCAAGGGAAGAAGTTACTTGCTTCATTCCTGCCGCCAGTTTAGAACCAAGGGTTGTTGCAACCGCTTTGATAGTTCTTCCAAAAGCACCCAGAACACCGCCAGACTTCTTGAACTCTGAGTACATCGTCCTTAGACTTCCGAGTGCCTGTCCAATCTTATGAGGTATGCTTCCGATCTGCTGACCTACATAAGAGATACCTGTTAGACCACCGATCTCACCGATGACCTTCTTGACACCAGACAGTGCCGTTCGTGCCATACCTGCGGATCGTGTGACTTCCTGTAGCTGACTGTCTGCATGACTCATACCAGTATCAGTACCACCCGTATTGTTTACATCCTCAGTCTGTGTACCACTGTGTGACGTTGATCTTCCAGACAAAGCAGGCTCAGTGTTAATGTCTGCCGGGTTCGGTGTTCCCGATCCTGTACCGCCTGTATTTACCTGCGGAACACGGACATTCTGTAGCCCCTGCATACCCTGTAATGCTCTGCTCATACTTTCCATGCGATCTATGTCAGACTGACTGATACTCTTCATTGCATTTCCGATTTCAGAAATTCTCTTCGGTACAGATGTAGGAATCCTGATTTTTCCTGCTTTACCAAGAGACTCCATTGCCCTTCCAAGACCTTCCAATTTGTCTGTGTGTAGTCCACTCAACGACTGATTCAGTTTTTCAAGCTGCTTAATAGAACCGTTCAGATTCGCACCGCCCTTGATAGCACTTTTCAGGTTCTTAAAGCTGTTCGCCAGTTTATCAATCCCGTCAGCACCCTTGTCAGATTTTGCTTCTACTTGAAACTCAAGACCTTCGATCTCAACACTCATTGTTTATTTTCCCTCCTTCCCTCTGTTTTTCTTCAAATCGTTTATTAAATTCAACCATCCACGCTCTCATAGCATCCTTGCCGTTCTTCATCTTCTGCTGATTTTGACGTTCCTCAGTTTCCTTGATAGCTTCCATCGTAATGGGAATAGGCTCTTTCATATAAGGGAACGGCTCATGTCTTTCACTCAGCGGATTAAATACTGGTGAAGCATCAACCAGTGCTTCATAGATGTACATACCCTGCATCCAATGATTGAAGTTTTGTCTGTCTAAATCTCTTTTGTGCTTATCCCGGTAGAACTTAACCATTGCTGCATCCCCATCCCAGTAATCGTGATAAGTCATGCCTATGGATAAATAGTACCCGCACTCTTCCTCAAATCTTTCCGTGTAACGAAAAGAGGACGGACGGTTGTTATCACGCCCGTCCCCGTCATTGTCGGTGGACTCCCCCGTTACCACGAAGTCACCCACTCCACGTTTCCCGTCTTTTCATCCGGTTCGTCCATCAGAGACATAATCGGTTCGTTGTACATCTCTGCAAGTTTACCGATAAGACTCTCTTTGTCGGGCATACCCGCAAAAATCTTATCAATATCCTCCTGCTTCACGAACCTGTGGTGTGCCTTAAAAGCACCTGCAAACAAAGCAGGAAGAAGAGTCATCGGACGTTTTTCAATGTCTTCCGCAACAAACCCTTCCGCTTCCATCTGCTGAATAGTACGTCTGGTGTATTCCAGTGTGTAGTCCTTACCTTCGTAGGAAAAAATAATCTGTTTAGCCATTGCTCTTATCTCCTTTAATTCTTAAAATTAACTATTCTTACTCTTCCTTGATGACCGTAGACGGTGCAATCGTAATAGACATGCCGACTACCTCATTGACCTTACCGCCAGTCACATGAACGGAAAGCTGACCGTCAAAGGAAAACTTACCGTCAGTACCGGTAGGAGTCACAGTACCGTCCTCATTGTCAGTACCACCAAACCATACAGCATAACCTTCAGTCTTGCCTTCCAGTGCTTTCAGTGCCTTGTACTCTGTATGATCGTAGTTCGCCGGGAACTTCAAACCTTCGTTTCCAAGAATACCAAGGATATAGGTTTTCATACGATCAGAAGTTGTGGTTGTTTCCAGAAGTTCCGGGTCAGAACCCAGATCAGGGAACTCCGTAATGTCCACAAGTTTCTCATAGGTAGACGCTTCCTTTTTGTGCATAAGAAAGGTCTTAAATGTACTAATAGCCATTGCTCTTTACCTCCTGTAAAAATTTTCACCGTCCGTTGCTGCTGAGTAACGGGCAATGATTCTGTATATGGTTGCGTCCTCCAAGTTCGGGACTGGTGTAAATGCCAACCGCCTGAAATTCATGGAGAACATCTTTTCATCAATAGCTTTTGCTATGGATTTACATTCCGTTTTCTTACCCTCAGACTTGTTTGAGTACACATTGATCTCAAACATTACAAGGGACATAGCTTCCTTACCGCTTGTGTCCTGCTTATCAGCAATCGTGCTGTTATCACTCTGAGTAATACTCACATGAGGGAAAGAAGAAGGGGTCTTTGTATATTCTCCCGCTACGTTGATTCCCGGAAACTCTTCACGAAGCATCCTAACAATACGGGTATAGACCTCATTTTCGCAATCAATCATCTTCGATACACCCTCCTTGCTATTTCCTCAAACTTTTCTTCTAGTTCACGAACTGTATAATACATACTCATGTTTGCAGGATTACCATAGGTATGAATTTCTCCTGCGTGTTTCCCGGTGGCTATCACCTCACCGTTTGTACCGGGATCACCCTGATATCTCCATCCTTTTTCAAGCCGTCCTAAGTGGTGTCCGTAACCGCCATGCTCAAAACCGAACTTCCCTGCTTCCGGGTGGGAATCAGGATATTTCACACCTGTACCGAACTCAATGAAAAGAACGGAACTGCCTATAGCCACTACAGCAGCTTTATTCTCTCCCCTGCTTTCAACCGATACCGAAACGTCATTCGTACCATCGTAGGTAGCTGACTGAAACTTTGCTCTTGAAATCTGCATCCCTTCATCGGCAAGGGCTTTTACAAATTCCTGCGTCTTTTCTTTCAGCCACTTCTTATAGTTCTCTAATTCCTTTATCGCATTGTCTATGCTCTGTTCGGTAAGCTGAACTTTGATAACCTTGTTACTCATGAGACTTTCACCTTCGATACTGCATAAGAGATCGTGTTAAGAGACTTCGCAACCCGTTTTACGGTATAGTCGAAAGCAGGCTTACCCTGCCGATAACCCGGCTTACTGTCCACAAACAGGACTGTGTTTTCGTCTATAGGACAACTCATGTCATCCGTAATCAGAACCTTGTCATAACTGTCCAAGTTACCGAACATATTCACCTGTGCATACCCTGTAGCGTGTGACACACTGCACATCAGCTTCACAGGTCTTTCATACAGAATCCGGTATTCACTTGTCTCATTCCCATCTTCATCAAGAAGAGGTTCTTTTCCCTTATACAGACAGTAGTAGATTGCCGTCTGATTCCGTTTCATCAGTCTCATTACAGCACCCCCGCTACTGGTGTAATTGCTCTAAGAAGAGAAGGTGGGATATCTCCGTCCTCATAGGTACGGGACACTCCGTTCTCACTGTGGCTTACTTCACCCTCTGCTCCACGTTTATTTATCATGTACGCTGCAATCTCTACATGGACTGCATCGTATTTTATCGGTACTTCACTGACATTCTCATACGGATATGCTCTTTGCAGTACCACTTTCTCAGCAAGACTGAGATAAGTGGACAGTACGTCTTTGTCCTCTTCGTCAGTCATACTTTTCAGCATCTTCAACTTCATGTCGGTAGTCATACCGTCCACCTCCTTTACTCTTTACTGTTAGGCGTTTGCCGTCTTACCGATATCAGCAGCGTTAGCCACAAATACGGAACGGCTGTATGCAGGTTTCTCAAATGTCTTAGAGATACCAGTGAATTTACCGTGATACCATTCAGGACCATGATCCAGACCGATCTGACCGAAAAGCTGATACTTCTCACCCGCACCAGTCTTAGCAAGCGGTTCAAGGAAGAAGTTACCCTTACCTGGAACAGGCTGATATACAGGTGCAAGTACATCAAGGTTCAGAAGCATTGCAGTACCCTCAGGTAAGCACTCACCCAGATAGAGGTAAACCACTCCGATAGGAGTTACCACACTGGAAAGAGAGATACCATTAATCTCACGAGCAGCAGGTACAACAGTAAGACCATTCTGAACGGCATCAGCATTGATCTGGAACAGAGTCACAGCATCACACCAGAGAACCAGTCCATCAGTCGGTGCGTTTGCACCATAAATCTTCTTAACCATGTCGGCAATGTCCCACAGACCAAGCGGTTTGTTACCCAGTGCCATAGTGTTAGAAGTAATAGCAGAAACAAGACCACGGGTCTTATTGGCTTCGCCATCCTGAGTTGCCTTATTGTACTGACCGTTGATGAAAGTGTACTCAATGTCACGGTTCACCTTCTGAATCTTAGCTGCAACCTGAAAATCCAGTTCAGAAATCGGGTTCGCCTGCTGATTCGCAATGTTGATACCGGAAAGAGTACCCATGTTACTCTGCTTTGCATAAGAGATACCAACGGACTCCATGAAAATCTGAGTTACGTTAGTTTTCTGCTCACGCTTAGTAACAGATGCGTCCGGTGCAGTTAGAGATGCAGTCTCAGAAATCTCAGGCTGAGAACCAGTACCACCAGAGGTGTACTCCTGACCTGTCACGAACTCTACATGATTGGTAGTTTTGGCTTTAGAGCCAATAATAGAACTAAGCGGGGTTCTAGTATTTCCCTTGTTAAAAAGCATACCGGAGTAGTTCAGGACTCCGAAGCTAGTTGCAAATGTATCTGGCATTGTTATTCACTCCTTTTATTATTCTGTCTGATCGGCAGTGTCCTGTGCCGCCAGACGTGTATAGTAGGCAACTGCGGTCAAATCTCCGCTTGCCTGTGCTTCTTCGATTTTCTTCTGATAGTCCATGCCACCAGTATTCTCAGAACCCGCAGCAGGTCTGGGAGTACCCTTCATCTTTTTGGCAAGAATATCTTTTTCACGGGCTTCAAGATATTTAGTCTGATTCGCCATAACCTTATCCATGTCACCGTCTACCATTGCTGTAGCAGTGTCATCAGCAAGTTTTTCATCATAGCCCATAGCCAAAAGTTTTGCTTTCTTCTCTGACAGTGCGATAGAACGTTTGAGGTCTGCGTTCTCCTGTGTCAGCTTGTCCATCGTTGCTTTCTGTTCAGCGGCAGCAGCTTCATCCTCACTCTGCTTACCTCTCAACTGTTTCTTGTAGTCAGCAGCTTCCGAATTGGCTTTAGAAAGCTGTGCTTTCAGGCGGTTCACTTCCGCTTCATTGTCTTTCGCTCCTGCACCCGCACTCTGCAATGCAGTGGAAATCTCTTCCTCAGTCATACCTTCCTTATAGGCATCCCCAAGCAAATCACTTAAATAACTCATAATAGTCCTCCTTGCGTTTGTAGGTGTTCCCTCACCATGATTTCCGTTTTATCCTCTTGTCTGAGTTTGCGTTTTGTAGGTGTTCCCTCACCATGTATGTAAAGGAAGCAGATCACTCTTCCTCTGCATCAATGTGTAGTTCCACGGTGCATCGGCAGTTCACATTGTTCTCAGCTTTTGTAAAACCTCCGGGGTAAGCTGCATGATCTCCGTCAAATGTCCAGAACTCTTCGTCCAGAGACACCGAAGCACCTTCCAGATAACGATGCGTTTCCCGCACCTTGTCATCCATAACCGTGTACCAATTCTTTGTCACCCCATATCCAACACTGGATTGGTACTGGTGTCCTCCATCCAGAACCGCAGCGTTGTATACTCTGTGAAATTCAGATTCAGCAAGAGTCTGTAGCCCCTGTAAATCTCCTGAGAGGACATGATCTGCAACCCTGTCCTCAAATGTCTTACCGTCAATCACCAAGTAGATGACTTCATCCATGCTTCTCACATCCACGGTCAGATCATAAGCAAGCATCTCCGAAGCGGCTTGTACGCCCTTGCGGTAGGCATTTATGAGCAGTGACAAAATGTCATCTGCTATTTGACTGACCTGTACGGTCTGATCCTCTGTAGTTTCGGAAGCGGTGTTATAACTGACAGCGGTAAGAGCATTGATTTCATCAAACGCCAGAATGTAATTTGAAAGTGTCTGTTTATTCATGACAAAATAAAAAGGGACTATGAGTTGTTACACTCACAGTCCCATTGGACTCACCAGAACCTTTGTCCCGGCGTTACTCTTTCATCTTCATTTTTCGCTTGATTTCAACAATGGTAATCTTACCCTGCTCAATCAGTATTTCCACTCTGCTCCCGTGTTTCAGCAGACTTTCCATCTGCTCCACCATTTCCTTCGTTATTACCGGAGTCATCGTCATTCCCCTCCTGTTTCATTCTTTGCTGTTGCTCAAACAACTCTTGTGCCTTTTGCTCCTGTTCCTCTGCATATTCAGCACTTAATGTGTATGCAAGGTCAGAATCTACAAACAACCCACAATGCTCAAAAGCAAGACGTGGATGGATTTTGTTATTTTTCAGCATCAGATCAAGCACCTGTGCCTTTTGAAGAATGTTTTCGTAGTTCCTTCGTGTGAACCGGATTTCTACATTGCATACCTTCAAGTCCATATCGGCAAGAGTGCGGCAGATGTTCAGAACCACCTTCAAGAAAATTCTCTCAGACTTCTTAAACATCAACTCACTGTCCTTTGCTCTGGCTTCGGCAGCAGACCAACCATCACGCATGATAACGGCAGAACCAGTATCGGATGTAGAAGAACCGCCATTACGGTTAGGCATACCACAGATGGTAAGCACTGTCTGATACATATGGTCTACCAAGGTCTGAGTCTCACCCTGATTGAGATTACTTACTAGATAGTTAATCTCAGCTTTCAACTGGGGATCAATGTCTTTGAACTTGATAGCCCCTCTTTCCCGTAGTTCGTCAAAATCTTCGGAACTGATATCTACGTTGTGGAATAGCATCAATGCCTGAATGAACTGCTCCACTCCATCCAAACGGTTGCTATCCGTCAGGTTGATTGCATCCAGAAGTGGGATAACCAGTTCGAAAGCACCGATCCTTGCCATATTCAGCGGATATTCGATAATCGGAATCTCACCCAGAATGTGTGTGTCGTAGGAAATAACTTTCGACTCCACAATCTCAAAATACTCATTATCGGAATAGCAACTGTAATGCACCACTCCGTTTTCATCTACCACATACTTAACACCCAGAATCGGCTTGTTGCCTAAACCGTTGTTATAGACCACGAAGGTATTTCTAGGATCAAGAGTGTAGATTTCAAATGGGGATTCATCATCCTCACCTGCCATTTCATCCGGGAGTACCATACGGAAGGAAGTTCCGCAAATATGAAACCAGTCTGCAAGTTCTTTGTCCTTCGCAGGCTTTTCCTCTGCAAATACGAACTCATTAAGCTGATTGATTGCATCGGCAATATTCTCAGCGTTTCCTCTGGAAACATACTGTAACGGTTCACCCATGAGGTAGCCTGACTTGAATGAGACAATCTCATTCGCACGATTCTCAACGATCTTGTTTGTGATCTCAGGTCTTACTTCTTTCACACGATTAAGAATCGGCTGTCTACCCTTGTAGTAAGACCACAGGTAGTTGATCTCGCTTCGGTTCTTCCAGTGGTACGGTAATGCTTTTCGCAAAATCTGAACCACGTTACCAATATTTACTTCGGTTTCATCTGTCAAGATCATCCTTCGTCCGTTCAGATGTAAATAGGGTTCTACCACTGGTGACACCTCCTTCTTAATAATCTTTCTCTATGGTTTATTATAGCACTCTTCAATGGTTATTTCAAGTAATATTTAAGCGTAAGCATTGGAGACTTTTTGAGAAAATTAAATCCTTCTGTCCATAATCTCAACCGTATTTCCGATTAGCCCTCTTAGTTCATTTTCAAGCAATGCAAGGGAATCTGGTGCGTCATCGTGAGGTACTTTACCAGATCGGGTATAAGTAGTCACCTGCTTCAAGAAAGCTGCATACTGGCTATTCCTTGCGTACAGTGACGGGTCTTTGAAGTAGAACTTCTTCAAGATGTTGTCCGATGCGAACTCAATACGGGTCTGCTTGTTACTAATCGTCTGCTTCGTTCGGATATTGCACACATACTTCCTGTCAGTTAAAATCTGCTGCACGTCACGGGCAAAATACTTACCTGCATTGTTCGACTCAAAGGTACTGGCTACCACTTTGTTGTCAATGAGTGCTTTCGCACATTCTGGTTTGGTTACTTCCGGTACAGAATCGTCAAAGACTACATCTACGATGTAGACCTCACTTCCGTATACCGCAGCAATCGGCATAGCACAGAAGTCATCTCCGGTGTCCGCAGTATCACAGACAGCAATGATACTGTCAGGATCACGGTCAATCGGCAGTTCAAAGTAGCGGTTAAGACTCTTCTCCGGGAAAAGGATTCCTTTTGCTTCAAACGGCTGCTGCTGAAATTCGGACTCAAACTGTTCCTCAGAAAGCATCTCACGCTGATCCCTAAAATACTGAGTGGTGAAAACCTTTCTACCCTCACGCATATACTCAAAGTTACTTTCATCTGTCACCGGATCAAGAGCAGGTGTCTCAATAATCTTGCATCGTTTTCCCTGTTTCTGCATCTCTTCCTGCAAATGACCGATAGGATCATACAGAGAGTATCGTGTACCGCAGATGACAATAGGTGTACCCTCAATAGCACGTCCGATGATATCACCAGAGATGACCTCCCACTTATCATCAAGTCTCTGACGGTTCTTCGCTTCCTCACGTCCTTCCACGCAGTCATCGAGGTACAGAAGGTTGGTTGCTTCGGAAAGACCTACCTGACGGGCATCAATGGATCGGCACATAACGGTAGGGAATCGGGACTTATGCAGAAGGTTGATAATCTTCGTGTCGGCATTGGTCTGGACAAGTTTGCTCTCCGGGAAAATATCATAAAAATGATAGTCACTAGGAAGAGTCAGATATTCCAGACACCCCAGATAGAAAGACTTAACAAGGTCATCACCTGTACCTTCCATAAGCGTTGCTCTGTCCGGGTATTTACCGGAAAGCATATTCGTAAAATTGATTCCCAACTGGGACTTCCCGGCTCTCTTCGGCATGGAGATGGATAGGAAGTCCAGTTTCCCGTCAAGAATCTCCTGATATGCATCTACATATCTTCGCAGATAATGACGGCGGGGCTGATAAAATTTCTTGTCAAGAGGCTTGCCGTACTCTACCGCCTGTAAATAATCATCGAAGAAATGTTGTGCCCCGAAAAGAAGTGACCTGAACATCAGATCATCAAACTCTCTGGCTTCGTCAAATTTCTGACAGCTTACTGTCATCCGTAGTCCCCATGAGATATGATTACGGAGTTCATGATTCCATGCGTGTGCTGTCTGGAAGTCAATCTTCTCATACTCCCGGCAGACAGCAAACATTTCTTCGTAAGCAGACCTGTCAAGCGGATTCCTTTCTATAGCTTCGTAAATCTTCTGTTTCAATTTCAAATAATTCATAATAACCTCCTGAAAATGAAAAAAAAAGGACTGTCAAAACGACAGTCCCATTGGACATACTGTAGCATCTCTACAGCCAAGTATTCAGTTAATCAATAAGTGGCAATCCGTTGTTATCCTTTAATCGTCCTCTCATGATTTTGATAATATCAAGCATCCATCCTATAAACAGGAAGTTGAAGGTGAACATTGCAAGCAGACCTCTCATGAATCTTCCCACATAGAAATAGTGACCTCCGAACATTCCTGTAAAAATGCAGAGTAATAATGCAGTCCTTTTCTTCTTATGACTGCTCAGATAAACACCTGTAGCCATACTTGATCCTCCTTATAAGTTCGCTAAAATTCTAAACGGTAATCTGAACATCCAGAGGATAGGCATAATTATTACATAGTATACGATCTTCATAGATACCCAGAACATCAGTCGGAAGCATAACCACATGAAATAGCAAATGCCCCATAGTAAATATAGCATACCTATCCCTCACTTTCACCATCTAAAATCATCTCTTCATCTTCTGACTGTATAATGATCTGAAACTCCATTGCATCAGCCCACTTTATGAGCGTTTCTACAGTCATACCCATACCATCATTTCTCAGGAGAGTCTTACCGATACTACCTTGACCGGAATAACCAAGTTCCTCAGCCAGTTTCCGTTGACTCCATCCTCTTTTAGAAAGCATGGTTTTTACACAATCTTTCACGGTCATAGCCGTCAGCCCTCCTTAATCAGACTTATTGGCGTATGCCTATCATGATAGACGTATGTCTATTATACTCCCTAACTTTTTATAGTATAGCCCTCTCTAAGAGAAGTTATAGCACTTGATAGACGTATGTCTATTTTTAATAGGCGTATGCCTATCATTTATTCTGAAATCTCAAATGTCTCACCAGTTGAATTGTCCGTAACAGTCAATGAACAATCCATCACCTTCAAGAAACGGATCAGCATAGAGATTTTCATATCACGATTAAGAGCCTGACTTACACCAGATTGGCTTTTCATCTCCATCTTCTCTCTCATTTCAGTCTGAGTGATTTCCTTCTGTGCCATGAGATTTTTAATTACTTCGTTAGCCTGCATTGTGCTACCTCCTTTCATGCTTACATGATATTATTATTTTATGATATTGTCAAGACCTTTTTAATTTTTGCGGAACTTTTGCACCTCACCCGCCCCGGCTTCCGGTGGTCTATTCCCCCCCTCCGGGGGGTATGCTGTCCCGGTGCTGCTGTCCTGTCACCAGATCACAAAAAAAAATATCATGTAATCATGATAAAATGCTTGACATTATCATGTATATATTATATAATGTAAACATGATAAAGAGATAGCAACGACAACTAAATAATTGTAGGTTGTCAATGCTGCTGTACAGCAGGCAAGCCGCCCGGTGTACAGATTGCACAAATTGATAATTGAATATAGGAGGTCAAGTATTATGTATGATTACAGAGAAGCAATGACAGAGGATGTAAAACAGTGGATTACAAACGAGGTTAATTTAGCAGACTGGACAGAGGACAGAGAAGGACTTGAGCAACAGTTAAATGATGACTTATGGACAGCCGACAGCGTGACAGGCAACGGCAGCGGGTCGTATACATTTAACAGGGTGCAGGCTTCCTTGTATGTACTCGATAACATGGACTTATTACAAGAAGCTATTGACGAGTTCGCAACCGATCCCGCAACCGTAGGAGATAAATTTATTTCTGAGGACTGGGAATGGTTTGATGTAACAATTCGTTGTTACCTTCTAGGGTCTGTCATATCCGAAGTATTAGACGAGATGAAAGAAAACGGGGACTTTGACGAGTCCGACAACTAACACACGTTGCGGCGTGTATAAATAGCCAGTCAAGCCGCAAGCGTCCCGGCTCTGCCGGGGGTCTGGAAACAGAACACAATAGAATATAGGAGGTCTTGTATTATGAGAGAATACAGCTTTAGAAAAGATGGTTTTACTTTTGAGAGAGTCAGCAAGGCAACAGCCCGCCGTGTATTTAATAACAATATGCCTATTATGTTATGCCCTTGCAATTTAAGACCAGAAACCGGGTTATTTAGTACAGTAGTACAGAACGGGAAACATTTATACACAACGTTTGAAACCATGTTGAATGCGTTTGAGTATTACAACTGTACAACCAACGAAACTGGACGCTATACAGCGTTTTATATCCCGGTAACAGAGGTTGACCGCTTTACAGGTGAAACACCCACGGCAGCAACTCTGGGAACTGTAAAACAATATGATTATAACTTTATAAACTAGCCACAAGCCCCGGACTGCTGCCGGGGCGTTGGTTTATAATGCAGCCATTGACGGTCACAAGCCCGTATAAATGCAGAGTGTAAACCACTATAGAAAAGGACGTGATAGCGTGAAAAGAGTCTGGAAAACGCCAGAACTTGACTATTACAACCTTTATGTCGATATGCTACAACAGCCCCATTTACTAATTGCAGGGGCTACGGGCAGCGGTAAAAGCGTTGTAATAAATGGCATGATGACAACAGCACTAAAGGACAGCCCCGCCGCTGTACAGTTTATATTGATCGACCCTAAACGGGTTGAACTGGTGGACTATAAAGAACTGCCCCACACACTGCGTTATAGCAGTGAACCGGGAGAAATGGTACAAGCATTACAGGAAGCTATAGCAATAACAGACAACCGTTACAGAGACATGGCACGGCAGCACGTCAAGAAATACGGCGGCGGTGCTGTGTATGTGGTTATTGACGAACTAGCCGACCTGATGACAACGAACAAAAAGCAAGTACAACCGATATTGCAGCGGCTATGTCAGATCGGCAGGGCGGCAAATGTTCACGTTGTAGCGGCTACACAATGCCCGCTATCTGCCGTAATCCCTACACCTATAAAAGTAAACTTTGATAGCCGTGTAGCACTCAGAACCCGCAGCGGTCAAGATAGCCGTAATATTTTAGGCGTGACAGGTTGCGAACTCCTACCCCGATACGGTCAAGGCTACTACATGACCCCGGAGGGTTGCAGGTTGTATAATATACCGATGTACGAAACAGAAACCCCGGACATAATAGAATATTGGAGGAAACAGAAACCCCGGATTATATGGAATGGATAGAACGCCCGCCCCGTATGATCCGGGGCTTTCTTTATGCCCTCAGAACGCACACACGCCCCGGCAGCAGGTCTTTCCTACACCGGGGTGTATTTCATTGCCTTATTTAATTTTAGGGCTTTCTGCCCTTTCTGCGACTTCTGAGATTTCACCTTCTGGCACGTCTACAATGTCGGCATTGTCAAGATACTTCCTTGCAAGGGCTTCTGTGTCGGCATTGTCACCTAACGGATTGTTAGGAGTCAGAACCATTTCTGTCTGATCCTTCATACCGTCATAGTTCTTCTGCCAGAATATACCAGTAACCGGATTGACCTTGCCATCCTGCATAAGCCCTTCCCTGTAAAGGGCACAGACTTTCTGCACCTTTTTGATAAAGTCGGTGCGGGCGGGGTTCGTTGTACAACGGTTGACCCACTCCCATGCAATACCCTTATCTATTCCTATCGCAGCATACGCAGCCTGATTGCCTATCTTCATATCGTACTTTGCACACGTTTCCAGATAGTGCATGAACCGTCTTTCCATCTCTTCTATGTCGTTATAGTCCAACTTCTCAGACGGCATGATCTCCATAGTGAACTGAATCATCCGGGAGTTATACCCTTCTGGCAAATCAGGATTATGCCCCTGTACAATCGGACTATTTTCTCTTGCTTTTTCCAAGTTCGCAGGGCTACTCTTCTGATACCCCTCTGTCCTTCTGGGCTTTCTGTCCTTCCCTCTCGTTCTGGGCTTCTTCTGTTCTTCTGCCATTCTTACCTACTCCTTTCTGCTCCTTCTCTTTCTGCTCTCTTTTCCATCTCTCTACATAACTTTCCATAGTTCTGCTCCTTTCTTACCTGTAGGGCTTGTAGGGTATTTTCGATTTTCGGTATAACTTTTCTTAGTAGGCGGTCTACTAGAGAAAGTTATAGCAAAATGATGAAATACCCTACATACCCTACAATTAACCTGTCGTTTTCATCATAATTCCGTAGTAAACAGCCACTCCGCCACTCACGGACTTCTGCTCATACCACTCAGGGTGTGCCATCAACTCAGCATTGAACTTCTTCATGCTGCATACATAATAGCCGTTGCTCTTGCACCACAGCTTGTAATTATCATAAAGGGTCTTTGCTCTTGTCTTAACGCCATCCTGCTTCTGGCATTTCTCTTCAAGGTACTGCAATACCAGATCATTGTCTTTCTCATACTGCTTGACTACCTTCTGCATATTTGCTGACATTTTCAAACCAAACCTTCTGTACTTGAAGTACCCTGCAACCAACCATGTGAAGATACCACGCATTGCTTCCGGTGACTCAAAGTAGTCCTTCAAGCCTTTGTCCTGTTCGTCATCATTGAAATGCCTGTTAAATTCAATAACACGCACACGATCAGAAGCAAACAAGGACTTATCTTTTACAGCAGGCAGGTCATTACAGGACAGCCACATTGTAAACTGCGGCTTGAATGTAATTGCTGTCTGATACAACTCACGGGCGGTGATCTCTTCTCCACCAGTAAGTTGCTTGATAACTGATTCATCCAACTTCCCGGCGGTGTCTGACTCACTCATAGTAACCATTCGCTTACCTTTAAGCTTTGCCAGTACCGGACTTGCTGCTTCTGCGTTCTTTGCTCTGTCACCACGGCAGATCAGTTCTACAGGTGTGACCGTAGAGTAATCACCAAGCAAGTGCTGAATTGCATCAAGCATGGTGGACTTTCCGTTTCTGGTGGTCTTACCATGCAGGATAAACATACACTCTTCCTTAGATGTTCCAAGGATGGAATAACCCAAGGCACGTTGCAGGTAGTCCGCTTTGTCTTTGTCGTTCTGCGTTACTTCCTTGATAAACTGTTCCCATCTGGCACACTTCTCTTTCTTCACACCGTATTCAAAATTGGTCTGCATTGTTAAGAAGTCATCCCATTTATGCTCACGGAATGTCAGTGATTCCAGATCGTAAGTACCATTTTTACAGTTAATCAGAAATGGGTGCGTGTCAAACTCTGCTGCTGCAATCTTCAAGTTGTCGGCAGCATCCTTCATAAGTCTGTCACGGAAACGCCTATCACCCATCTTACCGACAAAAGCCATGTACTGCTTACGCTTATCTTCGTCCGGGATTTCTCCGCAGTAGAGTGCCATGATCCTGACAAACTCTTTAATTTTATTGGACACAAGCAATGATCCTACATCCTTCTGCCACTTGCCGCCGTCATAGGTGTACCATGACTTTGCTTCCGGGCAGTACCGGGTATCATGATCGTAACACTCTGAGAAGAGGTCAGCCATACCCGCTTCATCCCATGAATACCCTGTAGAATCTTCCTGATAGGAAGTCTCAGGGTGATGTTCTTTGATGTATGTCAGCTTTTCTGAAATCTCTACCGATGTTACATAGCGTCCGTTGGACAACTGAAATAATTCATCTTCCACTCTTTCTCACCTCCTTCTGCTGATAATCTTTGCACTTCGGGGTACACTCATAGCATAGATCATACTTGATTTTGCAACAGAGTCCCCAGTCACCGCCACCGATGAAGTTCTCACAGGTGACGCAAGTATCTGTAGGTTGTGTGAAATCTACCTCCGTTGGGTTGCTTTGTCCACAGGCGTACCATTCTTCACCGGGAGGACAGGTACAACCGTAATCAGGATCGTTGAAATCACATCCATAACATTCTTTCTCCATGTTTACCTCCTGTATCTGCTTATGCTTTCTGCAATGATCTGTAGTTCTCTGTCTGGAAGCGGTGGCTTGCACACTTCGTCATTGACTCTCTGCAATTCCTGATAAATCTGCATCGGAGTGTACCCAGTGTTATGCAATGCACCTGCCAGACTGGTAAGAGAAATATTTCTGCCGCCGTCCGGGATTTCCGGGTAGTCTGGTCTGACAAAGATTCTCCCGCCCGCAGGCTTCGGAAACTTAGGAGAATAGATACGCTGTACCATGCTTGAATTGTTCCCGGTCTTTTCTGTCTCTTTGAAATACTTCTCCACTACATAGTCAATAGCTTCCTGATTATCAATGATCTCAGGGAAGATCAGTACCTTCCCGGTCATGATGAAGAACCTTCTTGCCTGATATATTTCTACGCCTGCAAGATTGTTCTTGCCTGAGAACGGCAGTTTGCCACGCATGAGGATATGTACTCCACGTCCACTCCGGGACTTCTCTGTGTATGAGTGGCAGGCTTGCATAATATCTGCACACAGCGGGGTCATAAGACCGTCCTCAAAGCCTGCATCAATGTCAATGCCTACAATGTTCTGATCGGCAAAGACATAACCAATGTGGTCATAGTGTCCGTTCTCCACCGCCCACTCAGCCTGCTCAAAGGTAGACCAAGTGTCCGGTGCAGTGGATGAAGCGGCTTTTCTTTCAAATGCTCTCATGGGAACTTTTGAACCGTCCCAAGCACACACCCACTGATTCTGATTCTTTAATTCTTCTGGTATTCCGGAATAGTCCATCTGTTCCCACGCTCCTTACTCTGTAATCAATTCGCTGTGTGGTAGTGATTCGATGAAATGACAGAACGTATGCCATTCATCAAGTTTATGGTTTCTTCGTGCATGATAGATGTTCTTCAACACTGCATAATTAAGCTGCACGGTACGCTTCTGGTTGTAAGATGACGGCAAAAGCTGAATCATCTGCCACCAGTCACGCTTGTCCTTCTGACTAAGGAAGTCCAGTCTTGCATTGTTCAGTGCATCCACTACCATCTTCATGATAATAAGATTAGTCTGAGACAGGTGATCCGTGGAGAAATCTTCCAAGGTAAACTCTTTTGCCTGAATCTTGTGCATTGTGCTACACGAATTTGCGACTGTACCCACCTTGTAGGTGTCAAACTCCTTCCACCAGTAGAGAGGTGCTTCCACATCTACCGTGACGTTAATCATTCTCAGGAACTTCCCGTGATCGTTACCTGCTGCCGCAAGTTTCTTCATGAGAGATAGGTCATTTTCTCCTACTGCATAACAAGCAAATTCTGAACAATCGTGTTCTTTCGGATAACAAATACCTTCACGATCAATAATCCCACATTTTCCACAATCTACAGCAGGATAACTGTCTGATTTATCCCATGAGTTCATAGGATTTCTCATACCTCTAATTGCAGCTTCCCACCCGTAGGTTTCTGCCTTTGAAATTCTAATCATGATTCATACCATCCCTTCTGCGAACTCTCATGTAGTCTTTGTAATCCAGACCATTCATCTTCGCTGCTGTATGCAATGCTCTCTTCTTTGTGCCGTATGTGCCCGGGATAGGCTCTTTACAGCCTACCTCCGTGACATACCATCTACTGCTACCGTGTTCTTTGTGTACTTCGTACTTCATAACCATAGTCTTTGCTTTCCTTTCCAATCGGTTAATAACCTGTTCGGGATCAAGGTCACAAAGGGAATGAAACCATTGTGACCGGAAGAACCTTCGGCACTCGTCCACGTTACAATCTGTAGTCGGTGACTTAAAGCCCACCAGTAAGTCAACGTAATCAATCGCAGCTTGCTCTATGATCCCGAACTTGAGATTATCAATCCCTTTATCTGTCATACCTTAACTCTCCATTACATTGACTTTCTCTCAGCAATCTCAGCCATTTTTGCAGCGTTCAGACGGGTATCACCGTGAACTCTACTGTAGGACAGATAGCCATTCATTCTGTCAATCTTCGTGAGGTTGGTACTGCCACACACCGGGCACACATCCATCTCTAACTCTTCATGACCGCAATCATCACAGTATGCCAGAGACAGGTTGACTCCTTCGTAATAGCCTAACTCCATCGCTCTGCATACCAGAGTCTTGACAGCGTTCCGGTTGTAGCTGATCGGATATCTCACATACTGAATCTTACCGCCGTTGCAGAGATTCCAGAAACGTCCTTCCAAGTCTTGCTTCTGAATCGGTGTGATATCTTCTGTGACGTGACAGTGAAAGCTATTGCTTACATAGGGTCTGTCTGACACATTCTTAACTACTCCGTACTTCTTTCTGAACTGCTCCACCTGCAAACCACAAAGGCTCTCAGCAGGTGTGCCGTAGATTGCATACAACCATCCGTCAGCTTCCTTGTACTCATTTACCTTATCGTTGATGTGCTGCATGACTTCCAGTGCAAATTCACCATCTTCCGCAATGGACTTGCCATTGTAAAGTTCCTGTAACTCATTGAGTGCTGTGATTCCGAAAGATGCCGTCATAGGTTTGAGAAGTGATTTAATCTTGTCCGAAGGTTTCAGATGCCCTCCGTAGAAACCACCTTCACAATAGGCAATCGGGTTGGTACTGGCTTTCATCTCTCCAAGGTATTCATAAGTACGCTTGTGAATATTGCGGATCATTTCAAGGTAGAAGTCCAAAACCTCATAGAAGTCCTTACCCTCTTCTCTTGCTTTCGCAAGAATCATAGGCAGATGCAGACTCACTGCACCAATATTGAAACGTCCTTCAAAGATAGGCTTATCATCTTCGTCTGCCGGGTGCATACCGCCACGCTCATACCATGGACTAAGGAAAGCACGGCAACCCATAGGGCTTACCACTCTGCCATATTTCTTGTACATCTCAGCCACATAACCGTCACCTGTAAGAGACAGCCAGTCAGGGTACATAGTCTTGCAGCTACAGTCAATCCCGGCTTCAAATACATCTTCGTTGATACAGCCTTCACCGTGAAGATTCTTGTCATACAGGAATACCAGTTTAGGGAAAAGGACTGGCTTCTTATTTCCCGGCTTACCCTCACCTGTCATGTGAACACGCAAGAAAGTCTTGCTTGCCATTTTACCGAAACGATCCGTAGCCAGACCAAAGGTCATAGTGATGAATGGATAATCACCACGGGACGATCCCACGGTATTCAGCTTCATTTCAATTCCCTGAAATCCCTGCTCAAAATCTCTCTCCACTTTCTTCATAGCCCATTCATGAACTTCCTGCGTGAAGGTCTGCTGATTACGGATTTCCATGTATTCATCTACATACTTCTTATAAGATTTCTCAGCGTAAGGTGCTGCTAACTTGTCAACTTCCGGTACTGTAAATCCTCCGTACTGCTGACTTGCGGTTGCAAGGATGATATCACCTAGTACATCAAAGAACACATCAAGCGTTTTCGGTTCGTTGTACCAGATATTACCCATCTCAAAGCCACCCTTCATAACCTCATTGACTCTGAACAGACAACAGTTCATAGTGTCCAGTCGTGCGGACTGATCGTGAATGTAAATGTAACCGTCCCGGCAAGCCTGTAACTCTTCCTGAGTCATGAAGAACTTGCGGTACAGACGTTTATTCAGTTCATTAAAAATCAGACAACGCTTTGTAGCCACCAGTGCTGAGTCTGTGTTTGCGTTCTCTTTATCTCCCTGAAATCTGACAACCTGTGATTTCTGGAATACCTTGTCCAATACATGAACAAAATCCTGTTTATAGTTCCTGTAGTTACGGTAGGATGTAGCAATCCGTGGATCGTACTTATCAAGTACCTGTTCCACAATGTTGTGCATCGTGGCAACCGGGATATCAGTAAGTCCTTTTTCTTCGATCACTTCCAGTACCGCACCAACGATTTCATGAAATGCTGTATCATCCAGTGTAATCATGACTCTGGAAGCAGACTTGTTGACAGCGTTTACGATCTTTTCACCGTCAAACTCTTCCAGTGTTCCGTCTTTCTTAATTACTTTCATGTAAGACCACTTCTCCTTTCTGTAATGATTTTTGTACGTCAATCACTCTCTGATTGGTACTGCCCGCCCAGTGATAATTGACATCCTTCAACTCTTCTTTAAAGCGTCCATCCACCAGTACGTCTGCATACTTGACTGCTGCAAGCAGATATTTGTTTGCAAGAATCTGTTCCCATGTGTACCCAGTGTAGACCCATATTGTTTTCTTCGGAAATCTCTTCTGTACTGCTTTCATGATGGAGAATACTGCTCCACGGTTCTGCGGGTGAAGCGGATCACCACCGGATAAAGTAATACCTGCCACATACGGTTTTCCCAGTGCTTTCATGATTTCATTAAAAGCTCTCTTATCAAACACCAAACCGTCATCAGGATTCCATGTAACCGGATTCTGACAGCCCTTACAGTGATGTTCACATCCTGCAACCCAGAGGACTACCCGGAGTCCGTCACCGTTATTCATGTCATCCTGAGTAATGTTGTGATATCGCATTAGATATCTCCCAGCTTACGATGCAGAGAATTTTCTACTGTAAACCCTTCTGGGTAACGGGCTTTCAGCTTGTCAATATTCATCTGCATGACTGTATCAATATCCGTTCCCAGTGCATTGCACGCTTCTGCGATCATCCAGAGACAGTCACCAAGTTCCTTTTTCATGTGTTCAAGGTTCACTTCATGTCCCTGATATTTCTTCTGCAAGATTCCTGCAACCTCTCCTGCTTCACTGTTCAGACCGAACACGGCATGAAACAGTCTATCTTCTTTCTGATCGTAAGGAATACTGCAAGTTCTAATTGCAAGTTCCTGATATTCTTTACCTGTCATGATTTAGTCCTCCTGTTTCCACTCTTCTTTAGTCGGTGCTTCCTTATCTTCTCTGCCTGCACCAATAACTGCTACACCGATCAGGAAAATCTGACCTGTAATAAAACCTCCGATAAATCCAAGTAATGCTCCCATAGTAATTTCTCCTTAATCCTTGTGAGTAACTTTGACACCGTATTCAGGAAGGAAGTTGATTTCATAATGGTACTTGTCAACATTTGCACCGGAAATATCTTCCACTACATACATCGTGTCATCGTTCAGATATACAAAATGTTTCTGATACTTCCCATCTCCCACTTCACAGATAACTTCCAGTTCATTGTCTGAATTATTGCTGAGAGAAAATGTACCTTCCATTTCAAGCAGGATCGTATCAGTTCTGGCATTGATTACAGTCAGTTTACGGGTTACATTGAAGTTGTCAGCTTCTTTACCGATGTTATACGAAACCTGTTCCGATTCCGTACATCCGGTCATAAGTACCGCCATCATAAGAGTGGCAATCACTACAGCAACTACTTTCTTCATAGTGCTTCCTCCTTAAATACCTTTGATTCTGGCAGCCATCATGTCTGCTGTATGAGTCCACAGGACGTTAGGAAATTTCTCAATAGCCTTTCCGTACTTATCCCAGTTTTCCTTGTCATCGAACGCTCCCATGTGCCATCTGATACACGCTTTCTCTTCCTCAGTCACACCAATGTCATTCGCTTCCAGAAGTACCAAAGACTTCTCACCGTGACCGGGAAGAGTGACATTCGGGTTGTAGCTGTACGTTCCATCTCCGTTGTGAATGTAGTTATCACACTTGCAGAGATCATGAAACATACCCACAACATAAGGACTCTTCTTGCTGTTCCAGTGAAGTTTCAGGTGTTTGGTAAGATGCAGCAGACTCTTAGTCACTTCAAGGGAATGATCGAACAAACCACCTTCATAATTGCCGTGATTCTTCGTGGAAGCAGGGGCAGTGAAATAACCCATCCGTCTGAGAATAGCTACAAAGTAGTCCACCTCTTCCTTGCTGAACGCCTGACCCATCAGGGACTTGAAAATCTTAATTCTTTCGTTCGTGTTCATCTTCAATCCTCCGTTTTGAGAATATTTTAATATAACCATTGGAGAGTTTGAGATAACATCTCTCCCTCTCCGCAGGTCATTTACTTAACCAAGCAGACTGCCAAGGTCAAATGCCGCAGGTTTCTTACCTTCCTGCTTTGCAGGTTCAGCCTGTGCAGGCTTGCTCTGCTTCGGTGCTGCCGGGGCAGATTCCTCTTCGTCAAATCCGTCAGCAGCTTCCTTGTCACCCAGTCTTGCGAAAGTAAGCATCTTTCCGGGTGTACGGTTGCTCTCAACTTTCTCATGTTCGACTTCACAACGGATGAAATGTCCTACTAAGTCCTGTTCGTCAATCTCAGAAACGGAAAAGTCGTTAAGTGCTGTCTTAGCAAAGTAACTGAAAGCATTAAGACCGCCCTGATTCGGTTCACCGTTTTTATCCAGAAGTGAAAAACGCTCTGTATGCTTCTGACCTGTAGCCATCTGCATAATAACTTCCATCTTTCCGAAGTCCTCTTTGTAATTGACTTCAATAATCTTAAATACATGAGTTCCTTCCGGGATCAATGTGAATCCCTCTGTAAGTCCAATCTTTGCCATTGTAATAGTCCTCCTTAAATGTTATTTAATATATCCAGAGATTTCTTCTTGAGAGAATCAATGCTCTGAGTACCTGGTGTGTAAATCTGCTTGAATAGGTGTTCCAGAACTGTAACCACGATGGAGTTTCCTGCCATCTTGTAAATCTGTGTTTTGGAGATACCATTCATTGCAAGCAGTTCATAGTCTGAGTCTGAAAAACCCATTAACCGAAAATATTCTTTCGGAGTCAGTTTTCTGTATCTACCGTTTGTCAGCACTTTCACCTCACGTCCCCCCACTAACCGTTTTCAGTGTAGGGGCAAGACCTTCTGGCGAATAGATACGGTTCATCTGGTCATTACCGTAGTGGTTCAAATCTGCTGCTTGAATTATCTTCATAGGCAAATTACCACCTTCGGGTCTTTATAGTCCCTTGACAGTAAGGTTGGACACGTCCCCCCCCCTGTCTGCGATATGACCGGGATGATTGCTGTCATGTCTTATGACACTCTGGGTCTTTTCCTCAGATAAATAGAACTCTGCTGGGACTTCCTCATCTAAGAGGTCACCCATGCACATCTCAAGCGGAATAACAGGAGGGAATCGGAAAGAGTGGTCATCCACGTCTTTACGGATGGAAACAATGAATACTCTCTCTCTCCCTTGTGGCACACCGTAGTCTGCGCTGTTGAGAACCTGCCAGTAGCAGTTATAACCTGCATTATCCAGGCTTTCCAGTACGATAGTGAATATAGAACTCATGCTCTTACTGGTGAGATTCTTTACGTTCTCAGCAATAGCCACTTTTGGTTTGCAATGTTCGATGATACGCAATGCGTCAAAGAACAATCCGCTTCGGGTTTTAGTACCGTCCTCATTGACGAACCCACGCTTGTTTCCTGCAATGGAAATGTCCTGGCAAGGAAAACCGTATGTAAGTAGGTCAATATCGGTCGGCAGAGCCTTTTCGTCCACTTTGGTAATATCCCCCAGATTCATGCTTTCGGGAACATGGTGCAGAAGAGAATAGGCTTTACTGGCGTATTTATCTACTTCGCAGTAAGCAAGTAGTTCATAGGGAATACCCAGATTATCCAATGCTTTCTCAAATGCTCCAATTCCGCTAAAAAGACTTAGGTATCTTATCATGCGGACTCCTTTCTGGCTTTCGGAGTAAAGCGGTACTGTGGTTCGGGTGTGCCATGATACTTCTCAATATCAATGCCGTCCTCCTGCATTTTCGCCATATCGTAGCCAGGGTCTTTCATGGTCTTAGAGGTAACCCAGTCGAAGGAAGCACCGCTGATAGTAACGGTCTTATCGCCCTCCTTGAACTGGCTGATAGCTTCCTTCTTGAGCATATCGGTAATAGTCTTATACCTCTTCTCATCGTCAGCTACAGTACCCTTGACCTCATCAATGTGTTTCTTCAACTGCTCTGCTTCGGCAACCAGAGCAGCAATGTCAGTGTCCGGGGACAGGTTGTTATCACGCAGGACTTTCAGAATGTCTGCGTCCGCTTTCTCATCGAACTTCGGAGAAACACCGCCCTCAACGTGGGTTTTCCACCATTTTTTAACCTGCGTGATCGTTTTCTTCATGTTCGGATATCTCTCAGACACCTTAAACGGACGAACGAAAGTGTTCTCAGCCTTACACTCATAAGCTGCCGGGTCATCGTAGTCCTTCTCACCCAGAACCGAACACACCATGATTACGTCATCAACTCCAAGCAGGTAAGCGTAAAGTGCAGCCTGTAAAGCATAATACTCAGGTACATCTTCCACCCAGTCCTCAGACCTCTTCGTGGTTTTCATTTCCAGTACCGTTTGCGGTTTACCTTCCTTGTCCACAAGCAGATAATCCCACATACCACCGAAGATCGGTGTATCACGGAAGAAATCTCCCCACGTTTTCTTGAAGTAGTCCTCACCGTACACATCCGTAGGTGTAATCAGATTGCTCATGAAGTATGCAGTTTTCATGTACTCTGCCTGCTTCGGCTCAATCGTCTTACCTGCGATAGTGTAGATCGTGTCCTCAAACGGTTCTTCATAGGTTCTGGTAATTGCACACCACGCATTGAACGGGCTTGTCCACTTATTCAGACCCATGATTGCTGCAAATCGTGTACCTGTGATCTTTTTCGGTTTCGCAGGTGGTGTGATCGTGATAGTCTTATCGTCATTCCACTTCATCTTTCTTACCTCCTATAAACAAGAATCTTGTATCTACTTCTACAGCTAAAGCCGTAGTCACCGGGTTCTTATCTTCTTCAATCAATGAAGTTAAATCAAACCCCAAACCTGTCAGATATTCCATTGCCAGTTTTGCATTTTTCATATTCTGGACATTTGCAATTACATTGGTATAATTACTCTTAATACCAGAAATCAACTCATTCTTTCTGGCAATGATCGACTTCACCAGAGGTGTTCTCTTATCCTCAAACTCTTTGAGTAAACCGTCACGGATTTCATACTTTGAAATCAGATTATTCAATTTGTATGTAACTGATCCGTAATATCCTACGCAGATATCAGCATCAGGATAGGACGCTTTGACCTTTGCCTTGAAAGCATCTACTTTATCAGATGCCTGTTTCATAAGATTGGCAATTTCAGATACAGTTTCTTCAAGTTCAATTTTTGTGTTTCTATCCGTATAATATGTGTTAAGAGTATCAGTAGCCTGACTACAAACCTCTCCAATAGCTTCTTCTCTTTTTGCTTCCAACCACTTAATGAGTTGTCTTTTCGTCATCCTTGTTACTCCTTCCTTAAATATACTGTTTCCACAGCTTTGCAAAAGTGCTTCTGCCGTCCCCGCCCTTCTTATTCAGACGGGTATATCCTGCACGTTTCATATTCGCTCTTGCGATCATTCTCTTAAATTTCCTCATTACTTCTGCCCTCCATGTAACGGGGTTCGCTTTCCCCGATTGTTCTACAGTCAATCAGTTCCTTAATTTGTCCATCCAACTCTACGGCTTTATTCAGATACCAGATTGCTTTCTGAATATCTTCCAGACCGTTCTTCCGTCTGTGACGGTAGATATACTTCAAGGCATTGCACAAACAGAAATCCTTCGTTGCCTGTACGCCCTGAGTCTCTACCATCACGTCAATACACTCAAACTTCCCGGTTTCATAGTGGGATGGATGATTCACATTGTCTGACATACATTAACCCTCCGTCTTGTAAGCTGCGATCATCTCACCGAGATTCTTGATAAGCTGCTCACACTGATAACGTGTTACCTGAGTGAAGCCATTGGTTTTCATGGCAATCTGCTGAACAAAATCCTCCTGATCCGGGTCTTTCTTCATCAGTTCCTTACAAGCATTTTTCAGTGCTGCAATCTGCAAGTCATCAGCCTGTCCCTCAGTGTCAGTCAGAGTTTCCTTTGCTTCCTTACGTTCCGCAGGTGTAGCCGGGGCTTTCTGCTTTTTCTGAGACTTCTTCTCAGTCTTTGCCTTTTCCGGGTTCGGTGCTTCAATCTCCGGTTCTTCCTCTTCCGGTTCAGAACCAAGAGTAGCGTCAATGTCATCTGGTTCAGTGATATCCAGAACTGCCATCCAGAGATAACGTCTGAGGTATGTAATGGATGAACCAAGTGCCTGCATCGGATTGGTTACTTCCTTACCTGCATTGCTCACGATAGGCTTAACCTCACGGTACGGAACACGGAACTCAATAGGTGCTTCCTCAGAGTTGTCCGTGTTGTAGACTCTCATGACAGCACCGTTTTCATCGGTGAAGTCAATGTCAGTGGTAAGACCTACACGGGCAAAGATTCTGATTGCAGGAGGTACAATGTCCTCCAACTCAAAATACTTGAACTCTAAGTGCATATTCTTACCGGACTTCTTAACCTTCTGGTTCAAGAACTGTAATCTTGCCTTTGCAAGTTTCTGTCTAACATTCATGCCTTCATAAATATTTGCCATTGTTATTGATCCTCCTTAATTGTTCTTTCCGATGGTGAATTTCACCAGTTTTATTGCCGCCCAGATACCCATAGCCAACTTCCATGTGACTACAAATCCGAACCCTACCGCCATACACCACAGCATGATTGCTACAAAAAGGAACTGACACAGGGCTGTGATAATTGCATCAAGCATTGTCTTTCCTCCTATTCTTCAATTCGATCAATGCCGTACTGTACAGCACACTCATGTTCAATCTTGCATCCACGGGCTTCATCCCATCCTTCTGCAAAATAGGCAACGTCAGCTTCCGCTAAAAGTTCCAGACTCTTTGCCAGATACCACAACGGTTTATCTTCAACCGGGGCTTCCTGAAAGAAGCTGTCGATCACTTCCACGTCACACTTAATCAGTTCTGTTGCTCTCTTGATAGCTTCCTCTCTAACGGCAATAATCTCTTCGTCAGTCTTACCTTTCATCGGCTGAGAGATGAAGAGTTTCTTAACTGGTCTATCCTCCTTAACAACTTCCCAGTCACCTTTTGCCACACACATCAGACTCCACAGAAGAAGGTCAAGGCAATCCGCAGGAACTTCAATACCCAGTTCATCGTGGTTGATAATAACTCCATCCTTCATAAACCAGTAGGCTTTATCCCACTGCTTGATTTTAATTTTCTTGCCCGCTTCAAGAGCGTCACTCACTTCATAATATCTCATATTCTTAGTCCTCCTTATTTTCTTCGGTTTCCCCAAACAGAATCTTCTTAACATCTTTTGCGAAAATAACACCTGTCAGCGGAATGAGCAGTTTTCCCATCCCATCCAGTTTCGGATCACTCACCTGATCGTGAATAACCTGCTTTACTGCTACGTCAAACTCTTCTACTGTTACCATTTTTTTTTTTGCTGAACTTTCCATGTTCTTGTCCTCCTTAATTGAACAACGCTAATGACTTTTTCTTTAGCGAATTTATTCTTCTGGTATTCTTTCGTGGTGCTTTCACACCCAAAAACTTCCGTATCTGTTCCTTTGCCAGTTTGACATACCATTCTCTGTCCACAACGTCTATGGACAACTCATTATTGTTATCTACTATGCAGTGATCTGGCAGACTGGGAACTTTTGCGTCCTTCCCGGTAGTGGCATGGGTCTTGTAAATCTTTCCGTAACCTTTATTTTTGCAGGCATACACACGATTGACCTTCTGTACCGGAACTTTCTCACCACCAATTAACTGGTAGCATCCAGAATATTTACTTCCGACTTTCGCTATCACCTGAAAATCGAGGATATTATTGCTTGCTGCAATGGTTTCTTCCGGGGGAGTCCCGTTCACAAAATACTCTTTCATTGCTGTAGCCACGATGCAGGCATTGTTATTGATATTCCAAGCACCGCCACTCATGTTGTCCCATGCAGGTAAGCCCATTGTCGTAAAATCAATGTTGGCATTGGTTAAGATCCCTCTTACCAGATTGCCACCCTTGACCTTTGGTTTGCCGCCACCCACCGGAACTTCTACATAATTGTTCACATCTCTCTGAACGATTTTCTGAATAAAATCCTCTTCCAGTTCAAAACCTGTTCTGTCCTGCCACTCCTGCGTAATCTCCTGCCATTTTGCTTCGTCATACTTGTCAAAACTTACCATGATACCATCCGTGTTAAGCTGAATGATCTTCAAGGTAGGACACTCTGCTACAAGGTGCATTGACAGTTCCAGAAGAAGTAGCTGCCCGGTGATACATACAGAACGTCCCATGAGTGGATCATAGAGATCATTATAGGAAATTCCGTTTTTACCATTGAGCATTGCACCGTAAGAGGTGTTTGCTACAAGTTTCAGGGCATTTGCAGTTTTCTTGTCCCCGGCTTTCTTTGCTTTCATTCTCTCTTCCAACATATCCACAAAAATCTGAGGTGACGGTATGTTCCTACTACAGAATCCATATTGCTGTCCTGCCGAAAGAGGTATAGTCATAAGATGTGGATAGTAACTACCTACGTCCTTGTTTCGGATCGAACGATTTTCCGTTGCTACCTCTACATAGTTCGGGATTGCTCCATGAATCCCTCCGTAGGCTATAGTGCAAACACAATCACCTATTTTAAATTCAATGCTTGCACCCTTAATCTTCCTGCCGTATTGATCGTAACCACCAAACAGGTCAATGTCCGGTACGTTAGGGTCATGCAGTCGATCAAAGAAATCAAATATTTCCTGCGGAATATACTGCCGAAGCAGCTTATCCGGGTATTGGTAATTCCTTTCATCCGTCCAAGGTTTCTCCGGTTTCTCAGCTTGTAGGTACACGCTTGTCAGTTTGGCATTTGTCATATACATTGCCTTACGGTCTGTCAGACCTCTCTTCGCTCCTACAGCAACTTTGTTATCCAGATATCCTTGTCTCAGTTTCCAGAGAATTTCCGTAGCATCTACGTCATATCGGCAGTAGTATTCAGTCCTTCTTCTCTCACTCTCCGTCAATGGACGGTCAATGCTAAAGTCAACCCCTGTTTCCTCAATCGGTATTCCAAGGTGTGCTTCAATAGCTTTCAGTGAGATTCCGTCCTGACAATCATCTCTCAGGTCAAAGCTGTCAAAGAATACTCTGTACTCTTTCAGTGATGGGATATCCCATCCACTTAACTCTTCCTGAATGATAAGATCATTGACTTTCTTCACCTCTTCCGGTGTAAAGCCACACATGACTGCCTTTAATATGAAATTATCGTAGTGCTTATTATTAAACCCGCCTAAGAACGGGTCACGTTCCATAAATGCTATTACAGCATCGTTGTCGTTCCAGATGGAGATATGTTCGCCTGTGACAACATCTTTGAAATCAAAGAGCCAGTCATAAGCGAATACCTCACAGTCGAATATGTATGTCCCCTCAACCATGAGATCACCTACCTTAGAGCCTTTTGCACTTGCAGGAGTTCTTGTCGTGCCTGCACACATCTACGATGGATAGACTCTCTTGAATGTTCTGGTGAAATACATCCCCATTTATCCGGTTCGGCACTCAGACTTTCCTTGACTCCTTCCATCAGAAGAATGGCTGTATCAAGGTGTCTTGCACTTTCTTCACTAATCTTCATAAGGGTAATCTCCAAACCAATCATTTGCGTAGGAGAATAACACCATATAGATTTCACAGATTACACACACGATGAAGGGAATCCATGAATCTGAATCAATAAGACAAGCTGACACAATCCATACAAGGCTAACCGCCCAAGCTATAGCTTTCAAAATTTTATTCTTCATGGTTATTCTCCTTCCAAAATCCTACAGTTACATTTTCGGTAACTGGTACATCGTTTCTTGAACGACTTTTCCAGTGACCGGATAAAGTCTACATAATCATAAGCAATCGGTTGTTCCTTCCCTTCAAAGGTTCGTGCAATACGCCCAACACTCTGAACGATCACAGCATAGTCCTTCTGAGGGGTTGTCAGATATAGCCTGTCCAACCGTGGGATATCAAGCCCCTCTTTTGCCAGTGAGTACGATGCAAATAAGTATCGTTTCTTGCCTGTCCTCATATCCTCAATAGCTTGCTCACGCTCTGCTTTCTTCTTCTTAGTTGTCATGCTGCCATCAATTACAGCAGCTTGTGATTTCAAGTCCGGGGGTAGTCCTTCATACAGAAGTTTCAGATGATCCACCCTCTCAGAGAGGATCAGGTTGTAATGCTCCCGGTTGCCTACAAGGTCATTCATGATAATCTGATTCCGGTCTGTGTGAGTGGTAAGATAAGTAATCATCTTGCAATAGTTGATTGTTCCATCACTGTTCAAAAACGCTGAATCAAGTTTCACGCCTGTACCCTTCGGCTGTACGTCTACCGTCATGACTCTGGACTTTACGGCTTCATCCGGAACTGTATAGATAACGTGTCCTAACATAGCGTATGTAGCCTTTATCAGTCCGTCTGCCCTATGGACGGTTGCGGACAATCCGTATTTATGTCTTGCCCTGAGTGTGTTCAGTACCTTACTAAACTGTGTTACTGCTGTAGGTGTCCCGGATACTCGGTGACATTCATCTACGATGATGCAGTCCCATGTATCACGGTACTGATCCAAGTCAACCTTGCACATCGTCTGGATGGTTGCAAAGGTCATTGTCTCTCCGACATTGACTTTTCCTTCTGTAATAGTCCCCAGAAGTGACTTGTCAATATACTGTGCTGCCCTGTTCTTACTCTGGGTCAACAGGTCTTTTGTATGGGTAAGCCAAAGTGTTTTAAGCTGCATGGCACACGCAAGGGCTATGCCTATCTGCGTCTTACCTGACCCGGCAGGTGACTGTAAGATTCCATAGTGATTGATAATCATTGCTCCTACAGCTTCCTCCTGATAGTCATACAGCGGTACTTTCGCTCCTTTATAATCTACCTTTACCTGTTCGGCAAAGAGTTTCTTCACGTCCCCTTCCAGAAGCGGGAGGATTGATCGTAAGCACCCAAACGGAATGATTACTGAGTCACCGTCAACCTCATACATTACAAGGGTTCGAGGTGTATCTCCCAACCAGAGATTCATTCTGGCTTTCTTCTGATATTCCGGGTTCGGTATTTCTAAATGCTTTTTACACCAGTCAACCATGTCCGGTGAAGGGTTCGTGATTCGCAATCGTGATCCGATTTCCGTAATCATTCAAATTCCTCCACCCACTGTCGAAATGTCTTGTACTGTGGAAATTCCTTTTCAGTGATTGTTCCCTCACCGTAAAGCTGTCTCAGCATGAGTTCATCGAAGGACACCATGTAAATACGTCCGTCTTTCAGCTTCATAGCGAAGTAACAATGCTCATTCCCTGTCTGCTCCCACAGTGTCATTGCCCCTTCCTGATTACCTTCAATCCGGGATAATGGGAAGCGGTTAGTTTCACATTCCTTGCAGTCAATCAAGACCGGGATTCCATTCTTAACCGCAATCACATCTGCGGGCTGTCCTACCTGATTCTGTGCCATGTTGTGTGCCCAGAAACCGTGTAAAGCGAGCAGTTCACAAAACTCTTCCTCAAAGTGGTTTCCATTTTTCTTGTTATTGTTAGTGGACATTACGCTTCCACCATTTGCACCTGACGGTGCAATTTAAGATTCTTCGGATTGAATACACAAGCCGGGGCAACCCCACCGCTGTAGTGCGCACCGTTGTCGCTCAGACCACCCGCAAAGTGCACACTGCGAACGTAGTAACTGTCCCCGGCGTCTGAGATATACCAAGGTGTGCAAGTCCACATCCATTCAGGGAGTAGCGGAACGTGCTTACGGTACTTTCTGTATTCATCACAACTCAGGATGAAAACTCTATCTGTGACTGTGCCGTAACGGTCATCTCCGTTATCAGCTACCATGTCAACCTCATGAGGAATAAGATTATCCTCACCCAACACAGGAAGCAGTTCATTGAGCAGCTTTCTACGCAGGCTTGACTTTGCGTAGTTGTTACAGCCGTCATCATCGAAGCTATACTCTTCGTTGTTCCAAGCAGATGCCATGATTGCCAGAACACCGCCATCCACGTTGTTGTCAAGGACGATCCATTCAAAACCCTTGAAGCCGAAACGCTCACCTGCACTTAATACACCAATGTTTTCTTCTTTCATGGTTAATTCCTCCATTCATAATCCTTGTGGTACTTTGTCTTGTACCATTCTTCAAACTCTTTCTTGTGTTCCGCTGACTGGAAGTAGTCTTTGACTCTCTCAATCAACTGGGAACACAAAGCACTTTCTTCCATCGTAGGAACTGCCATCATCACTCCTTAACAAGAACAGAACCTTCTTCGTACTTATCAAGAATGTCGTGAGACAATTCGATGATTGCATCTGCCTTACTGCCGCTTCGTGTCCCGGCAAGTACGGAACTCATTTCCGTCTTATCAGTAACGATCCCTCTAAGACCTAACTGATTGATAAGCCACACCTGAGTCAACTGGTGCTTTTTAAGTCGGCTACGAATGTTCTCACGTTCTGCCATGTCGTGTACCTCCTTTCGTTGATTTTGCTTATCAACTAAAGTTGACAAAATACTCTTCAAAGGTTATAATATGGGTGTCGAACCAATATAACCATTGAAAACCGTCAGGGGCAAAATTAAATCCCCGGAGGGCTTGTTTTCTTTACCCTATTTTGTAAACAACTCTTGTTGACAAGACTTATATTATCAAAGTCTATTTAGATTGTCAAGCGGTTTTTCAAATTTTATTTAGAAATTATCAGGAGGAATCTAAGTTGACTTTCTATGAACGTTTTGAACAACTTTGTAATGAAGCAGGATTTAAACCTCAATCTAAGGAAATGCAGCAAGTTACAGGCGTTTCTTCACCTGCTATTAGTAACTGGGGACTTAAAGGTGCTATCCCTAAAGGTGATGTAATCTGCCGTCTCGCAGAATATTTTCATGTATCTACTGACTATCTTCTCGGTCTAAGTAAAGTTAGATTTTCACAGGACGAACTTTCGGAAGAAGAATTGCTTTTACTCAACGCTTATAGAACTGCCAGTGTACAGGGACGATTTCATATTATCCAAGTCTGCATGAATGAAAAAGATTCCAAAGGGAAAAACAAGAATGTAGGATAATAAGCATTGAGGAATGGAGGAAGAACCATGTACGAAGAGATTAAGACTGCTTGTCTATATCTACGATATTCAAGTAGCAACCAAACTGAACAATCCATAGAAGGTCAGATGCACGTCTGCCAAGACTTCTGCAAGAGACACAATATCAGAATCGTAGAGATGTATATTGACCGTGCTACATCTGCCAGTAAGGACATAGAGAAACGAGTAGAGTTCTTGAAAATGATTAAGGATTCAGAGAAGGGGAACTTCAATGCAGTCATCGTTTACAAACTTGACCGCTTTGCCCGATCCCGTTATGACTCAGCCACCTACAAATACCGCTTGAAACGAAACGGTGTACAACTTATTTCTGCCACTGAGAACATCACCCAAGACCCGGAAGGAATCATCCTTGAATCCGTCCTTGAAGGTATGGCTGAGTTCTACAGTGCGGAACTCTCACAGAAGATCAACCGTGGCATGAGGGAGTCTGCTATGAAACACAACTCCATCGGTGGGGCTATTCCTCTGGGGTACAAGACTGTAGATAAGAAACTGGTTGTTGATGAAACCACTGCTCCTATCGTCCGGGAAGCATTTCAGATGTATGCAGACGGTGAGTCTGTAGCCGAGATATGTAGAACGTTCAACAACCGTGGATACAAGACTTCAAAGGGAACACGTTTCGGCAAGAGCAGCTTCACTAAGATTTTCCGTAATGAGAAATACATAGGAGTCTATAAGTACCATGACTACCGGGCAGAAGATGTTATCCCGCCAATCATTGATAAAGACCTGTGGGACAGAGTGCAGGTGAGAGTCGGTAAGATAAAGAAAGCCCCCGCCAGAAACAAGGCAAAGCATACTTACCTTCTGACAGGGAAACTATTCTGTGGACACTGTGGAAGTTCCATGAACGCTGACGGCAACTCTAACGGCTACCTGTACTACAGATGTTATGGGAAAAAGAATATGAATGAGAGCTGCAAGAAACGAAACATGGAAAAGAACCTGATTGAACGATTGGTTGCACAGGACGCTATGTCATTCCTGACCGATGAATATATTGAGAAGATTGCTACTATTGCCTGTGATCGAAACAAGCAGGAAATTGAGAGTGATTCACCCATCCCTGTGATCCGTGACCGGATCAGACAGGTTGACGTGTCTCTAAACAATCTGCTGAAAGCTATTGAAACCGGGTCTGCCCCGGATATGCTTGTAAAGCGTATGGGAGAACTTGAAACTGAGAAGAAGGACATGGAAGTGCAGCTTAAAAAGGAAATGTCACACCAAGTCTATATTGATAAAGAGCAGGTAATCTTCTGGTTAGAGAAGTTCCGTGAAGGGGATATCAATGACGAAGAGTTCTGCCAGACCGTAATTGATCTGTTCGTAAATTCTGTGACTGTATGGGATGAACCGGACGATAAATTCAAGATCACCATTGCTTATAATCTTACCTCTATACCGCAAAAAACCTACCGCCTGTCGAAAGACGGTAGGTTATCGGATTACGCTTCCAATACTCCACCATTGAGTGCAAATCCAATGATTTCAGGAAGCCTTATGATTCATACCTTT
>ENA-ORUO01000561-ORUO01000561.1-human-gut-metagenome-genome-assembly--contig:-NODE-561-length-45050-cov-27.669674_pt1 | contig 45050 bp, 51 predicted proteins | sample MGYA00242082_ERZ509215 | MGnify/ENA primary metagenome ERZ509215 (study PRJEB26280, sample SAMEA2338829) | human gut metagenome | biome: human gut; feature: human-associated habitat; material: faeces... | reverse complement strand
GGCTAGTGTGGTCCAGCTTCGCTGGACACACAACGTAAATGAAAGAAAAACGGTATAAACATAATATTTCGTTTATACCGTTTTTCTTTTTCATTACATATAAAATCACGACTTGTGAAAGGACGCTTATAGCTGCCCTTCAAATCCTAAGAAAGCACCACAAAATCTGCGGCACTATGCCAGGTAAACTCCGTGGTTATTTCACTAATAAAGATTTTCCAGTCATCTCAGCCGGCTGCTCCATACCCATTAATTCAATGAGTGTAGGAATGATATCAGCTAAGCATCCGTTCTCTCTCAATTTATAAGATGGATCAGCATTTACTAAAATGAACGGTACCGGATTGGTTGTATGAGCAGTAAATGGTGCTCCTGTCTCATAATCAACTAACTGTTCAGCATTACCGTGGTCAGCGCAGATGAATAACTGTCCGTTTACTTCTTTGATGGCATCGACTGCTTTTCCAACACAGGTATCTACCGTCTCAACTGCTTTGATGGCAGCTTCTAAGATTCCTGTATGACCGACCATATCCGGGTTTGCAAAGTTAATGACGATCACATCATATTTTTCAGAACGGATTGCTGCACATAACTTGTCACAAACTTCCGGTGCGCTCATCTCTGGCTGTAAATCATAAGTTGCAACTTTTGGAGATTTTACTAAAATTCTGTCCTCTCCCTCATTTGGTTCTTCTACACCACCATTAAAGAAAAATGTTACATGAGCATATTTCTCTGTCTCTGCGATTCTTGCCTGCTTCATACCGTGTGCTGCAAGATATTCGCCAAATGTATTTTTCAGTTCTACCTTCTTGAATGCAACTTCTTTGTTTGGAATGGTTGCGTCATATTCTGTGAAGCAGATATAAGCAACATTCTTTCTTGCGCCTCTCTCGAAACCATCAAACTCATCCATACAGAATGCTCTTGTGAGCTCACGTGCACGATCCGGACGGAAATTAAAGAAAATAACTGTGTCCTTATCTTTGATCGTAGCAACCGGTTTCCCATTCTCTGTGATGGCTGTTGGAACGAAGAACTCATCTGTCACATCTTTTGCGTAGGAAGCATCCATTGCTGCAACTGCACTCTCTGCCTGTTCGCCCTCTCCTCTTGTGAGAACATTGTATGCTTTTTCTACACGATCCCATCTGTTATCACGATCCATAGCATAGTAACGTCCAGAGATAGAAGCAATCTTACCAACACCAAGCTCTGCCATCTTTGCTTCCAGTGCCTCGATAAATCCCTTTCCGGAAGTAGGTGCTGTATCACGTCCGTCTAAGAAACAGTGTACATAGACATTCTTGATTCCCTCTCTCTTGGCGAGTTCGAGTAATCCATAAACATGTGTGATATGGCTGTGGACACCACCATCAGAAAGAAGTCCATATAAATGAAGATCAGAATTATTTTTCTTCACGTTCTCCATTCCGTCTAATAAAGCCTGATTTTTGAAGAAATCACCATCGTTGATCTCTTTTGTGATTCTTGTGAGCTCCTGATATACAATTCTTCCTGCGCCCATGTTCATATGTCCAACTTCAGAGTTACCCATCTGTCCATCCGGAAGACCTACAGCGAGACCGCTGGCATTTCCTTTTACAAACGGATATTCTTTCATTAACTGATCCATGACAGGTGTTTTTGCCTGTGCAACAGCGTTTCCGTCTGTTCTGTCATTTAAACCGTATCCATCTAAAATCATTAATACAGTAGGTTTTTTACTCATGTTCTTATCCTCTCTTCTTCTTAAACTTTGAGGTGCCTGTACGACACATATCTCATTTATCTATAGGAAACCATAGATTTAGAATCTGCAGTCACTATTCCAAAATTAAATTACCGGTCTTCTCTCAGGTTACCGACAATATCAATCGCATCCCCCTCATTATCAGCCATCCCGATAATATCTGTCCGGCTTGTATCAGAGTCATATAAAATCTCTCCTGCCGGATAGTCATCCGCACTTTTATGATAAACCACCCCGTCCGCATCAATTCCGATATCTGCGGAAATAGAAGCCAGATATTCATAAAAATCTGATCGTTCTTCCGGTTCTGTAAGAATCCTTGTTGTAAGATTCTGCTGTATACAAGGGACAAAAGAAAGTTTTACTGTTCCATCCTCTGTAATGGTAACTTTTGACAGTGTTGTATACAATGTTCCGGTGGAAAACCAGAAATTTCCAAGACTATATGCAATCGGAACATCACCCACAAAGGCAGCGCCCTGAAGCCGGTGCGGATGTCCTCCTATGATCACATCTGCTCCTGCCTGTGCGATCTGTTCTGCCAGATGCCGCTGTGACTGATCCGGATAAAGCATCCCCTCTGTTCCCCAGTGCACTTCTGCGATCACATAGTCGCTGTTTTGTGCTGCCTCCTCTACTATTTTCAAAAATTTTTCCGGATGTAACGCTTTCAAAACACCCGGTTCCGTTTCGGTTGCAGCCTTTGTATACTGTTTGGAACGCTCAATCTGTGTTGCCGATACAAAGGCAACTTTACGTCCATTCATCACATAATAAATAATTTTCGATGCATCTTTGAGATTTCTTCCGGCGCCCGAATAAGGAATGCCCTCCTGATCCAATACATCTAACGTGGAAAGTAATCCTCTTTTCCCATAATCATAGACATGATTATTCGCCAGTGTCACTGTGTCGGTTCCAAATATTTCCAACAATTCTGCTTTCTGCGGGTCGGCACGAAATGTGTAAGCTTTGCCGTAAACTGATGTTGCCCCTTTTTTATTTGCGTAGGTAAATTCATTATTCATGATCATCACATCTACGCCCTGCATCTGCGCAAGTAAATCTTCTGAAAAGCAAACCCGCAACCCATCCGGCTGTTCTTTCATATACTCGGTTGTATACCAGTTCTCTGCGAAATTAATATCACCGGCGAATCCAAATACCATTTCCGAGGCAGCCGCTGTCTGCATCCAATATACGTTTTCCAGTTCATGCTGTCCAAATCCACTGTCCCTGCAATATAGCAGCCACAGCACATGGATAGAATTTCCGGTTTCCTCATACCAGACATCCGGGTCATTCCCGCCATCCAGCACATCAAATGCGATGTGTATCACTGCATCCCTGCCATACTGCGCATAAAACCACATCAAAAATGATTCATCCACCGTACAGCCTGTAAGCATATCTTTCGGAGCATACTGTAAAATCACAGTAAATGCATCTGTCAGATCCTCAATCTCTATTTTCGGTATATCACTCTGCTCCAGCGAAACTGTCTTTTCCCCAGAACGCATACTCTGTACTGTTGTCTCCCCGATAACTGTATCGGTCACTTTCCGGTCATTCTCACAGCAGATCATCCATAAAAAAGCAGCAAATACTGTCACTACAAGTGCATATATAATTTTTCTGCACTTTTCAGACATTCTATTTCTCCGTCGTAAAATATTAAAACATTGTTATTCCTATAGCTACTATCCGCGAAATTGAATCCGCTTTCTTGCGCCGATAGAATTATAACTTATTTGAAACGGGTTTTCTACCATTTCTGATAAAAAAGGCACGTTTACCACTGTATTTCTCCCTACATACCGTGATAAAACAATATTTCCACCGGACAGGGCGGTTGAATACGCCCATTCCGGAGAAAACTGAACCTCAAGTGTCTGTACCGCTGATGTATTGTTAATATTAAAAGATACACTTCCTTGACTGCTTCCATCAGAAGCGTATGTTTCCTTCAAGCTGCCTAACATGCTTTTTCCGTTATATATAACATCTTTCAGGAAATAATCTTCATCAGCCTTAAACTCTACTGTAATCCGGTCGTTATCTTTTACATATAATTCATCCAGTCCGGAAGCTCCATTGACTGTATATTCACCATGCAAAGAAGTATTCCCCGGATGTGCCTCTGTAAAATCCTGTGTCTTTTGTGTATCCTCGCCCATATTATCAATAACATTGATCTGGTTATAAGTATTTACACCGTCGTACTGTAAATCGCTTATTTTTAGCTGATATGGTTTCTTTTTAAAATTTGCTTTGTAAGTGTGGTTTCCATCAAATGTGACCTATGCGGCCAGAACAGAGGTTGAAGAAAACAGCAAAAATAAGGCACATAAACCACATATCCATTTTTTATTTTTCATATAATTCACGCTTTCTTACTATGTAAATTACACTTGCCATACATCCTACAATAACCATTGATGCCATTGTTTTTCCCAGTTGACTTTCTCCGGTCTTTGGTGATAATGTATTTTCCGCCTGTATTTCTTCATTTACACTTTGATCTTCAACTGTATTATTTGTTTCTTCTTTTACTGAATTTTCATTCGGTCTACCCGATATATTTTGTCCAGTTATATTAGATTCTTCCGGTGTCTGTGGTGTTTCCGGATTTTGTGGTGTTTCCGGATTTTGCGGTGTTTCCGGAGTCTGCGGTGTTTCTGGTGTAGTTGGCTGCCCTGGTTCCTCGTTTTTTTGTGTTAAAGCAGCTACTAATATCTGACTTGCATATTCGTTTACTGTATACATATCATTAATTTCAACCGGGTTTCTTAATACATTAAATTCACTGCCGAAGTAATACCATTTCATATTATAATTTTTTAAATTATTGTTATATTCAGATAAATCAATCTCATCATTCTGCATAGAATATTTTACGTCCAATAATTTTTCTGTTCCATTTTCATCTGATGTATATAATCTGACGATCTTTTTATCGTATTCAGGATATGCATAATTAAACTGATCATCATTCATCTGTTGCCCATCTTCACTGTGCCATTTTATAAAATTTAACCCGTCTATATCGGCTGGCTGATATAATGTCCCAAGATCTTCGGCTGCTGTACCTCTCTGTACAGATTTTGTAGTTTTGTTCTCATATTCTCCCGAAATCGGATTCCATTCTTGAAAATGAACAAATACAAGATCTTCGAATACGTCACCTTTATAAGCATTTACATAAAAATCTCTAAATGCTTTTAAATTTCCATTGTCTTGCATTTCAAAACAATCATATGCCCTTCCTGCATTATCGCTTAATCTAAAGTGGTCTATCATCCATTTTCCTGATGCAGAATCTTCATCATTGATAAATGTATATTCATACTTTCCTGTCGCATTATTGTATACAAACTCAACATAATGATAATATTTATTTACAATTTCTGTTGTATAATGAGATTTATTTCTGTTCACAAGCCATGCATGCACTGCCGTTGCCCCTTCTGCTTTGACGCTGATTTTTACAGAATCCCCTTCATCAAGCCGTGCGCCTACATCCTTATCCATGACAACCTGTGTAATCTTAGCTTTTTCATCTGCAAATACATGTGTAATTCCGATTATGATAAAAATAAAACAAATCATAAATGATATACAAAACTTTCTTAAATTCAAATTTTTTAAAATATAAACCATTTTCAATTCTCCTGTCATCTTCAATAAAAAGGAAATATTATTTCTTTGTGCATAAGCTCCAAACGATTTTTCTTAATTTCTGCAATACATAGATACCTAAAATCAGTAACAATACGTCTACCGGAATCATCAGGTATGCCATGATATCTGAACTTAATAATTCACAAAAGACCGTTCCTAAACAATAAATACCTGCCATTGCCAAGATATCTGCGATCAATTCCCCTATAGTTAATAAAAACATAATAATTGTGATCCATTTATTCTGTTTTTTTCTTTTACTGACATTATTCTGTCTGCTCCCATCCTTCAAACGTATATCCGAGTTTTTCCGGATTTGGAAGTGTCACGGTGTTTCCTTCCAGTCCTACGATGTAACGTACCGGACAGGTTGCATCTCCATAATCTAATGTGATCTTAAAGAAATCTGCTGATATACATGTCATGTTTCCGGATGTATCTTTGCATGCCATATAATACGTTCCAGGCTCTACAACCGTCTGATTACTCTGAGCTGATGTACACGGTGTGAAAACCACCTCTGTTTCTTCCGGATTTTGCAATCCAAAATAAATCTCTGTAATTCCGGAGCCTTTATCACTCATGTTCATTGCTACCGTCTGTGTCTCGGCAACATTATTGGTCGATGTAAAATCAAGTTCCGGGGCAATATCATCTATCCAGTCTGCGTAAAATATCTTGTCCTGTGCCACACTGTCTTTGTCCATCGGATTACCCTTATCATCTTTCCATGCCAGAAAAGCAGCCATTGAAGAAGCTGATTACCTGACAAAGACTGAAAACAAAAAAAACTTTGAACCCGAGAAATACAGCAAAAAGTCTTCATTATTCGGCGTGATCGTTTTTGAGAGTGATCAGGATCTTAATCCTAAAACCGCATACCAGTGTTACGATGACAGATGGCTGCTGGGTTCATACACTGCAGATTGTTTTTGAAGAACTCGAGGCACTCGGTCTTTCAGAACCCGTCCATAAGCCTGAACCAAAGAAGCGGGGACGCAAGAAAAAAGAACCTGAAGTGTCAAAAACCAAACGCTCAAGAGGGCGTCCAAGAAAGGATGCTAATCAGTCTGTCGGACTTCTATAGTCCGACAGACTGGGAATGTTTTATTTAATTTGTCGTAAAGTACCAATACCTGATCCTGGATATTTGAAACATCTGTCTGCATTCCATTAAATGATGTGATCAGATTTGAAATAGATGTAACACTGTTCTGGATGTCCTGTGTATTCTGTGTAATAGCATTTGTGTTGTTTTCGATATTCTGTGTATTTTCATTGATTGTCTGCTGAATGCCATGAACAACTTCATCTTTTAAATATTTTTTAAAATCCGAAAGATCTTTTTTGTTATGTTCTGCCATTTCTTCCAATGCTTTTTTAATTGCCGCAATCTCCTCATCCGACAACTCTTTATTGCTTGTAAGCTGTTTTATTATTTCTGTCTTTAATGATTCAAAACCGGTGGCTGTGCTGTCTTTCAGTGAATTTATAAACCCGTTTTATATTGCTCTGTGAAATTACTTTTTACCGGTAATTAGCACAAACTCTCTGTGAATTCACCTTATTTGTAGTTTACGATCTTGCCGAAATCAGCTTTTAAGCTTGCTCCGCCAACTAAACCACCATCGATGTCTGGCTGTGCAAATAATTCTGCTGCATTACCTGCATTTACAGATCCACCGTACTGGATACGAACTTTCTCTGCTGTATCTGTTCCGTAAACTTCTGCGATGCACTCACGAATTGCTTTACAAACTTCTTCAGCCTGCTCGGTTGTAGCTGTTTTACCTGTACCGATTGCCCAGATTGGCTCGTAAGCGATCACCATGGAAGCAACCTGCTCTGCTGTTACGTCTTTTAAGTCAGATTTGATCTGTAAACGAATCCAGTCCAGAGTGATTCCCATCTCTCTCTGCTCTAATGTCTCGCCACAGCAAAGGATTGGTGTAAGTCCTTTTTCGAAAGCTTTCTTTACTTTCTTATTTAATAAAACGTCATCCTCTTTGAAGTAATCACGTCTCTCAGAATGTCCTAATACAACGTATTTTACACCTGCATCTACTAACATCTCTGCTGAGATTTCTCCGGTATATGCACCTTTCTCTTCGAAGTACATATTCTCTGCTCCAACTGCTACGTTGGTTCCTTTTACTGCTTCTACAACAGGAACGATGTCGATTGCTGGTACACAGTAAACAACTTCTACATCATCACTGACTACAAGTGGTTTTAACTCTTCTACTAATTTTACAGCCTGGCTTGGAGTCATGTTCATTTTCCAGTTTCCGGCTACGATTTTCTTTCTTGCCATTATATTATTCCTTCTTTCATGTACTTATATTTTGCGGATTGCCTGAAAACTCTGCGAGTTTCCAGGCGCTCGTTGCGCTTTCAAATAAGTAAGCAATCATGTGACTGCATGCAAGCATGCGCACAAGATTACTTACTTATTCTCAATCCGCTGGAATCACGTCTATTTATCGTTTGCAGCTGGCAACTAAGGCGTTGCAGCTGCATTTACGTCATGGCTGCTCTTATTTATCGTTTGCAGCTGCAACGCCTGGTAATTCTTTACCCTCTAAGAATTCAAGAGAAGCTCCACCACCTGTAGAGATGTGAGTCATCTTGTCGCCGAAACCTAACTGGTTAACTGCTGCTGCGGAATCACCACCACCGATGATTGTTGTAGCATCTGTATCTGCTAAAGCTTTTGCTACAGCGATTGTACCTGCTGCAAGTGTTGGGTTCTCAAATACACCCATAGGTCCGTTCCAAACAACTGTTTTAGCTGTCTTAACAGCATCTGCGAAAAGAGCCTGAGTCTTAGGTCCGATATCACATCCCTCACGGTCAGCCGGCATTTTGTCAGCATCATAAACTTCTACTTCAACCGGAGCATCGATTGGGTTAGGGAAATCTTTGATTGTTACAGCGTCAACTGGTAATAATAATTTTTTACCAAGTTTCTCAGCTTTCTCCATCATTTCTTTACAATAATCAAGCTTGCTGTCGTCTACTAAAGATAAACCAATCTCATATCCCTGCGCTTTTAAGAATGTGTAAGCCATACCACCACCGATGATAAGAGTATCACATTTTTCAAGTAAGTTAGAGATAACATTTAATTTATCAGCAACTTTTGCACCGCCAAGGATTGCAACGAAAGGTCTTACCGGATTCTCAACTGCATTTCCTAAGAAGTCGATCTCTTTCTGCATTAAGTAACCAACAACTGCTGTGTCTACTAACTGTGCAACACCTACGTTAGAGCAGTGTGCTCTGTGGGCTGTACCGAATGCATCGTTTACGAATACATCACAGATAGAAGCGAGGTCTTTGGAGAATGCCTCTCCGTTCTTTGTCTCTTCCGGTCTGAAACGTGTATTCTCAAGTAAAATAACTTCGCCGTCTTTCATAGCTTCTACTGCTGCTCTTGCGTTTGGTCCGACTACTTCCGGATCAGCTACGAATTTTACTTCCTGTCCTAATAACTCAGAAAGTCTTACTGCTACAGGAGCGAGTGTTTTTGTTAATTTGTCTTCTTCTGTTTTTACTTTTCCTAAGTGAGAGCAGAGAATTACTTTTCCGCCGTCAGCGATTAATTTCTTAATAGTAGGAAGAGCTGCAACAAGACGGTTCTCGTCTGTGATCTTTCCATCTTTCAAAGGTACATTGAAGTCACATCTGCAAAGTACACGAAGTCCTTTAACATTGATATCATCTACGGATTTTTTATTTAATGACATATTAAGTAGTCTCCTTTATTTTTATATTTTATAGATAATTGCGAAACTCTAATTCAGGTTATGAAGATTGTGAAGAATTAACAAAAGTTTCGAAGACACGCTCTCGCTACGTGTCGCTCGCAACGGTACTAGCATGCCAGCCACAGCCAACGCTATGTCTGCCAAGCAAGAACCGGCGGCTCCCCAGTGTCTTCTCAAGCTTTTGTCAATTTTTCACAATTTAATCTACTGTATCTATGCGTTTCGCAATTATCTATCATAATCGTTTACGCAAAAAGGAGCCCGGTCCCAAAAGACCGGACCCCTTTGCTGAGTCTTATCTGCACTCTGGCAGCCTGTCGCTTAAAAAAGTAGTCTACCGTGCAGTGATTGTACGTTCTGATTATGCTAACTCAGAGAAGTATTTGATTGTACGAACCATCTGAGATGTGTAGCTGTTCTCGTTATCATACCAAGAAACAACCTGTACTTCGTACTGATCATCAGATACCTGGTTAACCATTGTCTGTGTAGCGTCGAATAAAGAACCAAATCTCATTCCAACGATATCAGAAGATACGATTTCGTCTTCGTTGTATCCGAAAGACTCGTTAGCTGCTGCTTTCATAGCTGCATTGATATCTTCTTTTGTAACACCAGCTTTTTTAACAACTGCTGTTAAAATTGTTGTAGAACCTGTTGGGGTTGGTACACGCTGTGCAGATCCGATTAATTTTCCGTTTAATTCTGGGATAACTAATCCGATAGCTTTTGCAGCACCTGTGCTGTTAGGAACGATGTTAACTGCTGCTGCACGGGATCTTCTTAAATCACCTTTTCTCTGTGGTCCGTCAAGAGTCATCTGATCACCTGTGTAAGCATGGATTGTTACCATGATACCAGACTGGATTGGTGCATATTTGTTTAATGCATCAGCCATAGGTGCTAAGCAGTTTGTTGTACAAGAAGCTGCAGAAATAATTGTATCTGTTGGTTTTAATGTTTTATGGTTTGTGTTGTAAACGATTGTTGGAAGATCGTTACCAGCTGGAGCGGAAATAACAACTTTTCTTGCACCTGCATTGATATGAGCCTGAGCTTTCTCTTTGCTTGTGTAGAATCCAGAACACTCTAATACAACGTCAACTTTTAATTCACCCCATGGGCAGTTGTTTGCATCTGGAAATGCGTAGATTTTGATTTCTTTTCCGCAAACGATGATAGAATCATCTGTGTAAGATACTTCATCAGCGTGCTCATATTTTCCCTGAGAAGAATCATATTTTAACAAGTGTGCTAACATTTTAGGGCTTGTTAAATCGTTGATTGCTACTACTTCATATCCTTCTGCTCCGAACATCTGTCTGAAAGCAAGACGACCGATACGGCCGAAACCATTAATTGCTACTCTTACTGCCATTTTAAATTCCTCCTAGAATTGTATAAAATATACTTTTGGAAAACTATTGTTCCCAAGCTTCCTTTATTTTAACCAATTTCTGTATAAAGTTCAAGTGTTTTTCATGAGTTTGTTAAATTTTTCACTATATTTGTTTTTCGACTATGTTTTTCATTCACTTTGTACAAAATCACGTACAATCTATTCCATTTTCTTGTAAAATAAGTTATATTAGATATCAGATTAATGCATGATACAGGCGTTTTATTATAACTTAGCCGCTGTATTTTTAGAAATTTTTAATTATTAATTTTACTAATAATTTTTTCACGGAAAGGAATATAGATTTTATGGAAACCAAATTTTTGCATTACCGGCTCTGGGACACACACATGCACAGCCAGTTTTCCGGGGACAGTGAAGCCCCGCAAGAAGAAATGATCTCTTCTGCTATCGAAAAAGGACTTGCCGGGATCTGCTTTACAGATCATCTTGATATTGATTATCCTGAGGAACCGGATATTTTTCTTCTCGACCTGCCAAATTATATTTCGTCCGTGCTCGCCTATCAGGAAAAATATGCAGCAAAGCTTCCAATCCGCCTCGGCATTGAACTTGGATTACAGCCGCATCTTGCCGCACTGCACACGGATATTTTATCGCAGTATCCATTTGATTTTGTTATCGGTTCCTCCCATGTTGTGCATGGACTTGACCCGTATTATGCAGCTTTTTATGAAAAACGGACAGAGAAAGCCGCCTACCGCGAATATTTTGAATCGATTCTTGAAAATATAGAGAGTTACCATGATTTCGACGTATACGGACACCTCGACTATGTTGTCCGCTACGGTCCGACTTCCAATGAAAATTATGACTGGATAGAATATCAGGATGTGATCGATGAGATTTTACGAAAACTTGTCTCCCTCGGAAAAGGGATTGAACTGAACACCGGCGGCTTCAAGTACGGTCTTGGCCACCCAAATCCAACTGAGGAGATCATCCGGCGTTACCGGGAACTTGGCGGCGATATCATCACGATCGGTGCCGACGCCCACAAACCGGAACATGTTGCATTTGATTTTGCAAAAGTTCCTTCTATATTAAAAGACGCCGGCTTTGATTACTTTACGGTGTTCCGGGAGAGAAAGCCGGAGTTTGTGAGGATTGAATAGAAAAAGTGGCGGTGTAAAATCCGCCATTTATTCTAATTCCAGATTCCACTATCTGCAATCTTTTTTATGCTTTGAATAACTGTATCGTAGGTTTCTGGCACAAATAGCAAGCCTAATGTTATTTCCTCATAATCTTTTTTATAAGTCTCTTTTTCTATAATTTCATATAAAATATCCGTCACACATACATTTTCTTTTGCTGATGGACAAACTGCTAATGTTGAACGCTGTTTTCTTACTTCATCATGATGCAAATTCATAAATCATTCCCCATTCGATCAATTTCTTTGCCGTTGCACCAGTTAATGCCGGAATCACTTCCGACAACTGATCTTTCGTAAAACATTTCTTTCTCACATAAGAAATCAATATATCTATTGTCTCATGAATTGACAGCTCCGTGTACTTTTCTGCCTGCCCAATACTGTCAAGTAACTGTAGAAGATCAGCATTCGAATCTGAAACCATAATCGGAGCCTTTTTTATTCTAACTCTTTCACTTCCCACTGTTATAGTACGGCCATTCGTCGCCTCACGATTTGTAACCACTTCAATCACCGCTGGCATCTGCGTTGTTAATCCTAACTGATTGGCAAATGATTCTCCTGTGACATACCCATAAATCTCTGATTTACTTTGTATATATTTGCGCATAATAACCAGCGACGGATCAAGATAACTCTTCCCAAGTAATCCGTCACGCTTTGGAATATAATAGATTCCATTATCATACCGTTCCAAAAAACCATTAGCAACAAGTCGTTTCACGGCCTGCCGAACTGCATTTTCAGACAATCCCTGAATTGTCAAGTCATTCAAAAAAATAGGTTCATTATATCCATAATTTTCCATCAGATAAGTTTTTAACATTTTCTCACCTCTTTTTAAGAGAGTACCATATTTGTATATATTATGTCAATATCTGTGTCATTTTATTATAAAATTACGATTATCCATATGTTCTGAATCATATTTGTTATTAATTTCCATATCCCCCTATGTCCTAATTAGTGGCCAGTAATAATAATCCTCATAAATATCAAACGCAGTAATGATATCCATTATTTTTGTAATAACATCCTCTAAAGTTGATCCATGCTGTTGAATCTTTTGTATGAATTCTTCTTGTTCCATATGCCGTTATTAATTCTTCCAGACTTTTATGATATTCTTCTTGCTCACCAAAAACTTCATTCAGTTTACAGATCGTATTTTCCAATTCTGAAAAAAAATTTATTTTCTTTTTTTAACGTTGCAGTGTCTTATTTCTTGACCACTTTTCTTCCAAGAGTTTTTCTTCATATGCCCTTTCAATCGTATCTACCCGATGCAATTTAGCCTCAATGAATTCCGGGTAAATATCAAATGTAACAGGCATTTATTCCACATAAATGCCATTCTCTCCAACATGTATGATTCCATCATACTGCGAAAGGCTTTCTTCTCTTGTATCATGTGTAATGACTAAAACGGTTTTTCCTTCAAACTCTTTTCCTGTAAACAGATAATGTTCTACTGCCGATTTCATTTTTGCATCCATTGCAGAAAACGGCTCATCGAGAAGTATCACCTCTGCATTTTTTGCTGCCATACGCAAAAATGCGACTGCCTGTTTTTCCCCTCCACTAAAACGCTGACATTCTTTTTCTTTTCTGTTGAATATCCCTTCAAAAAATTCCGGCCAGATACTCTTTCCTACGCTGTCGATCCCATCCATTGGATAAGAATGAAAAACGGTTATATTATCTACGATCCCCGCTCTGTAAATATGTTCGTTCTGATCCGTATAGGATATCAATTCAGAAATGTCATAGTTTCTGATATCTTCTCCATCTAATCTGATAACGCCGGAACTGTTTTTTTCATACCCCATAATAAGTTTGAACAAGGTTGATTTTCCTGCTCCGCTGTGTCCGACAACAGCATACTTCATGCCTTTTTTTATTGTTAAATTTATATTTTCCAATGCAAAACTTTTCCTTTTGAATGTCACATTTTCGAATGTTATATCTGAATTTAATTTTTTCTTTCGTAGCAGGACTGTGACATGCGTATCCTGCGTATAAGCTAATACTTTTTTCTTCACGTCCTTCATGGACTGTATTGCTGTGAAATTATAGAGGACAGTGTCAATTGGTTCGATGAAAGAAGATACATAACTAAGCGTGGCAACTCCGACTCCTACCGTGATCTCGTGCTTATAAAAAAGAACTGCCACCACTGCAAATGTAAATATTTTCACGAATTTAGTCGTTAATTCACTCACGCCTAATACCATGCTCTTCTTTTTCCCATACTGATACCGCTTTTCTGCTGTTTCATTTAAAACGTGTTCATGCTTATCAAGTATTTTTCCTACCGTCATCTGATTAATAACACGAAAACCTTCCAATAAATCCGTAATCTCTGTAACGTACTCCGCCATCTGTTCCTGATATGTACTTCTTGCGTCAGTCAGCGATTTTCCTATCATTCTCGGTATCAGGATCGCAAATATCGAAGTCAGAATTATCACCAGCGCAATTCTCCAGTCAACTCCGAAAAACAGCACGACACCATACACAATTATCATGTTTACGCAGCGTATGATACTGATAACCGGTTCCAGATAATCCTGCTCTAACGCTGTAATATCATTTCTCTGTAAGGAAACATATTCGCCATCACGATCTTTTTGAGAGGGCTTTGCAGCCCATAATCAAACAGCCATTGTTGAAGCAATGGTGAAAAAGCCAGACAGATAACGCCTGCCAAATCCCATAAAATCTGGGCGATAATATATTTTTTTGTTTTATATATATACGTGTTCAATGTTTTTCTCCTTATATACCCGGCTCTAATCTCTGCTTTTTCACATGCCATCGATGATGCTTGTACTCACTTCCTTTAATAAGACCATAATAATCTATATTGTGTCTATTCAATATTAATCCCAACTCATGATCGCACCATTTCTACATCTTCTGCAACCGTATCAGTTTCCCCTTGTCCAAGTGTTCTGGAAAAAATCATGCACACAGTCACAATCAGTGCCAGCACACCAGAAGTAATAAATATTGCTGATGTATCCACATATGCAACAACGATACTCACCAGAAACGATGCCACAGGCATGGATGCTGCACCTGCCGCAGTTGTAATGCCGGATATTCTGGCAAGGTAGTCTGTGCGGATTCTTTTTACTGCAAACACACTCAAATGCGAATTTACCAATGCCACCGTATATCCCAGAATAAAACTAAATACTGCGGTAAACGCACAAACCAAAATCCGGCTTGTATAAAGCGGTCTGCACACCGGGAGCATAATATAAAACAAAGCAATCCCCAAACCACTCGCAATCCAAAGCCCCTTTCCCGGAATAATACGCTGTACCATTGGATAAGTGACGGATCCAAGCAGCATACCTACGGTTATGGAGATTCCAAGAATCGATAATATCTCCGCTCCACCGCCCAATATATCACCGGCAAGGGGTGCCTGCAAACTATTCAATGGAACTAAAATTGCATTCAAAAAAACCGCCAAAAGTAAAAAAATGCGGATTATTGCATCTTTTTTCACATAAGAAAATCCATCTGCCAGATCTTTCACATACGTCTTGCGGTCAAATTTCTGCTTGACAAGCCCCTGCTCTTTTGTATTCACAAATACAATGATCAGTGCGGACAGCAAAAAAGTTGTCATATCCACGTAAATTGCACCGGAAGTTCCAATTACAGCTATAATTGCCGCTGCAACAGCCGTTCCGATTAATTCTACCATACTTGACAAGGTTGTCGATAACGATATTCCATATTCATAGTATTCTTTTTCCAGCACCTTTGGCGTCAATGCAGCACTTGCCGGTCCCCGGAATGCCTCTACCGTAGAAATCGTCAAAGTTGTAACCAGCAGCATCCATGCCTGTAAAAATCCGAACAGATACCCGGTTGCCACAAATGCAACACAGACCGCACGTATCAAATCCGTGACAATCATAATTGTTTTCTTTTTCTGCCCCTCTACCCATGCTCCGGCTAACGGCGTAATGATAATAGATGGGATTCTATTCACACCATAAATGATAGCCGACCATGCGGCATTTCCTGTGATTTCATAGACAATCCATGTGGATGCAATTGCGTCAATGGAATCTCCGAAACGATTGATCAATGCCGCTATCATAATTTTCATGTACTCGGTCTGCCGAAAGATATCACGGTAGCCGACCTTACTTTCCTGTTTCATACAACACTTTTTATTCCTTTCTTCTTTTCGCCTTTTTTCATTATACAAGCTCCGCACAAATTTGTAAAATAAGTAACCAGAAACAAAAAAGTTTCCATTTATGTATATATCAAATTGATTGATATACATTGTCTTTTTCTTCTTCCCGCTATATAATTTATTTCAAAATATACGTTGATTAGAGGTTATTACAAATGGGTGTCAGAAACGCAGGAAAAACAATCCGTGAAGCACGATTAAAGGCTGGTTTAACGCAGGAACAGTTATCCGAAGGGGTATGTTCTGTTCTCTCGCTTTCAAGAATCGAAAATGGTTCCGCCGGTGTCAGTCCTGTCACATTTCAAGCACTTATGGCTCATGCGGGTGCTCCCTGCGAAGTTTACCCGATCTTTGCAAGCAGAACAGACTTTGACTGTTTCTATACCCTCAATCGTGCGCGCTTCTATCTGGGTTCCTGGCAGTTAAGTCAGGCATATGAGGAATTAAATAAGCTGGAAGAATGGAACTTTGCAGATAACAAACTCTATTATCAGGAATATCTTTATTTAAACGGTCAGATTCAGGTGTGCTCTGGCTGTGCAGACCATCATGCCCTTTATGACCTTTTTTCTTCCGCGCTCCATATAACACGTCCTGAAATTGACTATTCAGATTTTCATCATCTTTTATTATCTATTGTTGAAATCGAACTGCTTATTGGAGTTGCACAGGAATTACTTTATCTGGGAAAAAGCGATCTTTGTTATAACATCTGTTCACAAATTGCTTCCTATCTTGCAAACGCTGAAATCGATTACCTGAAAAAAGATTCTTTATATGCACAATACGCCATTGTCTACACAAAATATTTATTAGAAATGAAAGATTACAACGAGGCTCTTTCCATAGCAGACAGTAACCGCCACAAAATGGTACAGAATTCTGATGATTCCGCTTTATTGGAATTAACTTTTCTGACTTCTCTGGGTTACTATTATACTGGCGAAATTGAAACTGCCTACACCTATTTTAAGAATACCTTTTATGCGGCTCATTCCATTGAAAGCTGCTATGCCACCATTTGCAGAAACTATGTTTTAAGCAGACATCTGTTTTCACTAGATGATTACCTGGCACAAATGGATGATATTCCTCTGATTATTTTTCCAATCAAAAAAGCCATAAACACCTCTGATTTAACAGATGGTACTTATGACTTTTTCTCCCCTGACATTTTAACAATTGGCAGATTAATTCATGACCTTCGTACCGAACAGAGTATTTCACAGATTGTATTATGTCAGGGATTATGTTCGAAATCCAAGCTTTCAAAAATTGAAAATGACACCCTGCAGCCAGATATCTTTTTAACAGAGGCTTTATTACAGCGGCTTGGCAGATCAGAACGCGGTTTTACTTTCTGGGGAAGCGAACGTGAAAGTAAAATCTATGAATTAAAATTTAAGTTAATGCATACTCCAAAATATCAGATTGATACCGTGTCACTGCATTTAAGCCAATTAGGTTCTGTACTTACTCAAAAAGATGTTTTACCAAAACAATTATTTGATTTAAGTTACGCAATAAACAGTACACTATCTTCTCAGGAAAAAATAAAAATTTTGTCAAATGCATTATCATACACTCTGCCAGATTTTGATATACATCTTATTTATAATTATCGATTATCATGGGCAGAACTTTCACTCTTAACAAATATTGCTATTAACTATCAATCAATTGACCCAAATAAAAGTATTTTATATTTTTCTAAAATTCTTGACTATTGCGGATTAAATTCATTTGATATTTGTTTTACAGCCACTTTTCTTTCGCCTGTTTTGACATTTTTTTGCACAAATTTGTACATAGACAAACATTTTTACAAATTATTAGATTTATTCTCCGAAAAATATTTTAGTGCTCAAAAGAAAGTCTTATGCAATTTAGGATACTTCTTTTTTTATTATGCGCAGGCTCTTGGAGAAGTTCACAACTATACTATGGTAAAATGTTATGGTCATTATGCCTGCGCTATTCAGGAGCTTTATGAAACTAAACCAAATTCCGATGTTCTAAAAGAATACTTATTGAAAGATTTTGATATCACTCTGGTTTAGGCAATCCATTGAACCCCATCAATTACAGTTTCTCCATAAGGCACAATCCCATCACTGCTTACTCCACCAAACAATGTAAGCAGTGAACAGGCAAGCATCATTCCTGCAACCATCTTTTTGATTTTGTTTTTCAGATTTTTCTTCATGTTTTTCTCTCCTCTTCATTTGTTTTTCTTCTCCATTTTATCTGCCTCCACCAAAAAAGAACATTACATAAACGGAAACTTTTTTGGTTCCATTTATGTAATGTTCCTTTTTGTTTTCTGCTTTTATTTACCTTGCATCTCATGTTCGCCATCATGAAAACCTTATTTTCCTGCGACCGCTACCCCATGAAATTCGACCGCAAATGGTCCGTCATAATCTTTATCTTTATAACGCTCGGTGGAAAATGCCATATCTTTCTGTAATTCCAACAGATTGCCGCTGACGGAACCTCCGGTTACCGGTGTCACTTTCTCACCGTCAGAAAGATATGCCAGACGGATCTCGCCGCCAAAATATCCGCTTAAGCTATCCATGGAGAAGTCAGAAAAACTTACCACATAAAGGTATGGTTCTTTTTTCATCTCCTCAAAAGCTTTTGTGCCATTATCCAGTTTTACCGCACTGTAGATTCCGGTCGGCTCGACACCTAAATAGTATGCAAACCGGGCATTTCCATGAATTGCCTTCAGTTCTCCCTCTTTTAATAGTGTAAGATCTTTCATCGGGATTCCCTCACTTGAATAAGGATTCGATGCATGGAGCGTGATATTTAATTTTTCTCCTTGCACTTTTTCTCCCTGCACATCCATTCCTGCCTGATAGCCTGAATAACCCGGATAGACCATGCCAGAGGATGACCGGTCTATGTAAAAATCTATCAGTGTGCGCACATTTTTTCCGGAAAGAAGCAGCTTATAGTTTCCTTTTTCCGGTGCTTCTGTCGCCCTTGCCCTGTCGCATACCCGTTCCAATGCTTCTTTTGCCTGTGCCGTCAGAGCCTCTGTGTCAAGATCATCATATGCGAACTCCTGATACTGCTCGACATCCTGCGGTGTGATACACTGTACGACAAACTCTCCGTTCACACTGCTTTTTTCATAGGAAACATCAATGCCCTCTGAATTGTAAATCGCAGTCGTTGTTTTTTCCATGAAAAACTCAGCCGTATTGATGAATGCATCTTCCTGCACATCCACACAGTAAAGCGCTTTTACAAATGCATCTCCGATCTCCTCAAGGCTTTTTCCACAAAGTGTGCTGTTTACCTGCACTTTATCCTCTTTTTTCCCTTTTGGAAGTTCAAAAAATGGATTTTTTACAAAGGAAGCTGCGTAATAAGCACCTTTTACCGCCTCATCTACTTCCTCCTGTGTCATCTCCGGAAAAATATTGATATTTGCGGAACCACGCATTTTCTTTCCGTCTGCCTCAAAATCACGGTAAATGGTAACCGCAGACACTGCATCCTGTTTCATCCTGCGCATATCAAGTTCTTTTTTTATAAAATAAAGTTCTGCACCCTCGACTGTTTTCTCTGTCACAAGGTAGGTTTCTATCTGAAATTTCCGAATTGCCTGTAATATTTTTTCACGCATCTGTCTCTCTCCTTTTTATCCCAATCTGATTCTGGCTTTGATATATGGGCCGCCGTCAGACACTTTTACCCATTCTTTGTGTCCTTTTCCACAGTAGCCGGTTCCTGCAAGTTCACACTCATCTGACATCATGGAAATGGATTTTAATAAGTCCGGGACATATCCGGTCAAAACGATCGGAGAAAATACTTTTCCGGTAAATTTACCGTCTTTGATCTCTCTTGCAATGTCAACTAAGCACTGGATTCCCCAGTTTTTCGGATCTTCCATGCCGCTGCTCGCATTTTCCAGATAAAAGCCATAGGAAATAGAGGAAATCATATCTTCCACTTTATCGGTTCCAGGTTCAAAGAAAGTATTGGTCATCCGCGTGTACGCTTTGTGGCTGTTCTTTTCCCTTCTTCCGTTTCCGGTCGGTTTTGTGCCAAGTGCCATAGCAGCCTGTGCATCACAGATTCCGGTCTTTAAGATTCCTTTATCAATGATGACGGTATCCTGCGCAAGTGTTCCCTCATCATCAAAAAAGAAAGTTGCGGTCTCAGATGCTGCTGCAGCACCGTCATGCATGGTAACTAATGGGGAAGCCACATATTCACCGATATATTTTTCAGCCAGAGCACGTTTTTTCACAAACATATCCATCTCAACGCCGTGTCCGAATGCTTCATGCACGATCATGCCTGTGACATCCGGTGCACAGATGCAGTCATACTCGCCCGGTGTGATTGGTTCACTTGTGGCAAGATCATTGAGTTTCTGCACTAATGATGGAATTTTTGTTTCCATGTCATCTAAAATTTCCATTCCGCCACAGCCGGAGCAGCTGTCAAATGCCATCTTCATCTCCTCGCCCTTCGGGATCAGTCCCATGATCATGCCGTTTGTCCACATGACGTTCTGCGTCATGTCTTTGTTTGGAGATAAAAATAATTTGTGATAAATCTGGTAAACGCATGCTGTCTTGATCTCAACGATTTTTTCATCCTGTGCCATTGCTTTTTCACGCACTGCGCCAAGGCGTTTTACGATCTCCTCATCGCCTAATTCTTCCGGCAAAACTTCATAGTCAGTGCTTTTTTCAAAATGATATGCTTCGTCCGGAATTTCTGGATACTGTTTCACTTTCATGTCATCCGGAAGCTTTTTTGCCCACGGCATCACATGATTTTTTACTTCCTCTGCAATGGTATCAATCTCATTCTCATCAATGTGGCTGAACGCATATTCTCCATAGCTCTCGCCATCGTATACTTTTACCACATATCCTAACTCCACAAACATGTTCTCCGTGATGCTGATTCCCTGTTTTGAAATGGTGTACTGTTTGCCTTTTGAATCTGTCATCAGAATGGATGCATACGAATATGTCTGCAGCAATCTATCTAATAATTGTTTCAGAATCGGTTTCTTCTGATCGATCAGTCTGCTGGATGTAACCTTCATTCCTTTTCCCTTTACCTTTCACGTTTTCGTTGTCCTTATCGACTATCTCAGTATAGAAAATGGTGTTATATTTGTAAATAGCTTTCATGTAAGTGGTAAAGTTTGTACCGTAAGACGTAAAAAAGACCTTGCAGAGTTTATACACTCCACAAAGTCTTTTTCATCTTTTATAAATAATATTGCCTGTTTTATTTGAAGTAGGCCACTCCTGATTCAAAGATCTTGATATCCTGCTCTCCGTAAATGTTCATTGCAACGCTTCTGTCACGACGCTCTGAATGAGCCATCTTACCAAGCACACGTCCGTCCGGGCTTGTGATACCCTCAATTGCCATGTAGGAACCGTTGACATTCCATTCTTCATCCATGGTTGGAACTCCTGCTTCATTCACATACTGGGTAGCAACCTGTCCGTTTGCAAAGAGCTTGTCGAGCCACTCCTGTGGTGCTACGAAACGGCCTTCGCCATGGGATGCCGGATTGCAATATACTTTTCCAAGCTCTGCACCCTGTAACCATGGGGACTTGTTGGAAACAACTTTTGTGTAAACCATTTTGCTCACGTGACGTCCGATGGTATTGTATGTTAAGGTTGGTGACTCAGCTGACTGTGGGCGGATCTCTCCGTGTGGAACTAATCCTAATTTGATCAGTGCCTGGAATCCGTTACAGATACCAAGTGCAAGTCCGTCTCTCTCATTTAACAGCTTCATGACTGCCTCTGTCATCTTCGCATTGCGGAATGCAGTCGCAAAGAATTTTGCAGAGCCGTCCGGTTCGTCACCGGCAGAGAATCCGCCTGGGAACATGATGATCTGGGACTGTTCGATTGCTTTTACAAACTCATCTACAGATTCACGGATGTCATTTGCATTCATGTTTTTGAATACCTTTACGATCGTATCGGCACCTGCACGCTCAAATGCGTCTGCACTGTCGTACTCGCAGTTAGTTCCCGGGAATACCGGGATGAATACAGTTGGTTTTGCCACTTTGTTTTTGCATACATAAATGCTGTCTGCTTTGTATAATCCTGTTTTAACTTCATCCTTATTCTCTGTTGCACGGGTTGGGAAAACTTTTTCTAATGTAGCTGTCCATGCGTGTAATGCTTCCTCCATGGAAATTCTCATATCACCGTAAATAAAGCTTTCTTCCTCATTTACCCATCCGACAAGTGCTTCGTATCCTGCAAGTCCTGCTGCATCGAATGCTGCTTTTACCTCTGCAACTTTTTCAGCCGGAACTTCTGCCACAATGTTACCGAATCCCGGAGCGAATAATGTTTCTTTGGAAACATCTTCATTTACTGTAACACCGAGCTTGTTACCGAATGCCATTTTGCTGACTGCTGCTGCAAGTCCCTTTCCGTCAAGTGCATAAGCGGATACGATCACGCCAGCCTGGATCAGTGCATGGATGGTATCGTATAATTTCATGACCTGTGCGTAATCCGGAAGGTCGAATTCATCTTTTTTAATCGTAAACAGTACTAACTGGTCTCCCACTGCTTTTAATTCCGGTGTGATGATATCTTTTTCTTTTGCGATATCCACAGCGAAAGAAACAAGTGTTGGTGGAACGTCAATATCATTGAAGGTTCCGGACATGGAATCTTTTCCACCGATAGATGGAAGTCCGAAGCCGATCTGTGCATTGTAAGCACCGAGTAATGCTGCAAATGGCTGACTCCAACGTTTTGGATCCTCGCTCATTCTGCGGAAATACTCCTGGAAAGTAAAACGTACTTTCTTGTAATCACCGCCTGCAGTTACGATTCTGGATAAGGATTCTAATACTGCGTAAACAGATCCGTGGTATGGACTCCAGCTTGATAAGTATGGATCAAAACCATAAGACATCATTGTCACAGTATCGCAGTCTCCTTTTGCAACCGGAAGCTTTGCAACCATGGACTGTGTCTCTGTGAGCTGGTATTTTCCACCGAATGGCATGTAAACGCTGTTCACACCGATGGAACCATCGAACATCTCCACAAGACCTTTCTGGGAGCAGACATTTAAATCAGCCAGTTCTGTCATCCATGCAGCTTTCATATCATTTGCCGCAACTGCCTCTGCTACCTTTGGTGCTGCGATCTTTTTGAAATAGTTCTCTTTTTCCTCAGGCATCTCAACTTCTACGTTGGTCTCCTGATGTGCACCATTTGTATCTAAGAATGCTCTGGAAAGATTTACGATCTCTTTTCCTCTCCACTCTAACACAAGTCTTGGATCCTCTGTTACAACTGCAACTTCCACTGCCTCTAAGTTTTCCTCAGCTGCGTATCCTAAGAAGGTCTTAACATCCTCCGGAGCTACAACAACTGCCATACGCTCCTGGGATTCAGAGATTGCAAGCTCTGTTCCGTCAAGTCCGGCGTATTTTTTCGGAACTTTATCTAAGTTAATGCGAAGTCCGTCTGCTAATTCACCGATTGCCACAGACACACCGCCTGCACCGAAATCGTTACATTTTTTGATAATGTGGGCAACTTCCTCACGACGGAATAATCTCTGGATCTTACGCTCTGTCGGAGCATTACCTTTCTGTACTTCTGCACCGCAGACGGAAGTGGACTGTGTATTGTGTGCCTTGGAGGAACCTGTTGCACCACCGATACCGTCACGTCCGGTACGTCCTCCGAGTAAAATAATGATATCTCCCGGATCAGAAGTCAGTCTCTGCACTGCACGTCTTGGAGCAGCACCCATAACGGCACCGATCTCCATACGTTTTGCGACATAGTCTGGATGGTATACTTCTTTTACATAACCGGTTGCAAGTCCGATCTGGTTACCATAAGAACTGTAACCGTGAGCTGCCTCGCGGACAATTTTCTTCTGTGGAAGTTTTCCCGGCAACGTGTCTTTCACAGATACAGTCGGGTCTGCTGCTCCTGTCACACGCATTGCCTGGTATACATAGGTACGTCCTGACAACGGATCACGGATCGCACCACCGAGACAGGTAGCTGCACCACCGAATGGTTCGATCTCTGTCGGGTGGTTATGTGTCTCATTTTTAAAGTTTACAAGCCATTCTTCTGTCTGTCCGTCAACTTCTACAGGAACTACGATAGAGCATGCGTTGATCTCATCGGATTCTTCCTGATCCTGTAATTTTCCTTCTTTTTTCAGACGCTTCATGGCAAGTAATGCGATATCCATTAAGCAGACAAACTTGTCGGAACGTCCTTCGTAAAGATTTTTGAATGTATTCAGATAGTCATTGTAAGTCTCTTCGATCGGTTTTTTGTAAAATCCATCATCAAACTTCACGTCCTTTAACTCTGTGGAGAATGTCGTATGACGGCAGTGGTCTGACCAGTAGGTATCAAGAACACGGATCTCTGTTACGGATGGATCTCTGTGTTCTTCCTTTTTAAAGTAATTCTGGATATGTAAGAAATCCTTGAATGTCATAGCAAGATTTAAAGAACTGTAAAGCTCTTTCAACTGTGCTTCCGGCATATCTGCAAATCCCACAAAAGAGATCACATCTGCAGGATCTTCAAAATTCTGTACCAAAGTCTCCGGTTTCTCAAGACCTGTCTCTCTGGAATCAACCGGGTTGATGCAGTGATGCTTGATTGCCTCCAACTGCTCCTCTGTCACTTCGCCCTCGATCACGTAGGTTGTTGCGGTGCGGATGACCGGCTCTTCCTCTTCGTTTAATAATTTTACACACTGCTCTGCTGAGTCTGCTCTCTGGTCAAACTGTCCCGGTAAGTATTCTACGGAAAAAGTTTTTGCATTGCCAAGTTCGAAGGTTTCCTCGAAAACCGTATCTACCGGCGGCTCTGAAAAAACAGTGACCAGTGCCTTCTTGTAGGTCTCCTCTGAAATATTTTCTATATCATAACGAATCAGTTCACGTACACCTGTCACGGAAGAAATTCCAAGATAGCTCTTAATCTCAGCCTGTAACTCTTTTGCCTTGACTGCAAAAGCCGGTTTCTTCTCTACATAAACTCTTCTTACATTGCTCATAAATATACCCTTTTCCTTTCGCGATGTGTTTTCTTTTATTCTGCTTCTGGCATGATTTTTTCTGCCACGCTAGATATTACGCTTCGCAATTATGACGTACTGAGTCATTGCGATTCAATCTTAGGATAGTATAACATATGGTATTAGATTAGCATAATTAATATATTTAATTTGTTTTATAAGTTTATTTAATATTTAATCCACTATTTATCACGCACACTTCACACTCATTTAATCATAAGAATCGATTGACACAATTATAAGTACGTCTTATAATTATATCTATTCAGGCACATCAGTCTGTATATACGCTCATTATAATCTGAGGTTTTCTCTGACATGGAAACCTTATTGGAAAGGTACACGCATTTTTATGGATATCAACTACGAGTTATATAAAGTTTTTTATTATGTTGCAACCTCTTTGAGTTTTTCCGAGGCAAGTAAACAGTTATACATTTCACAGTCGGCTGTCAGCCAGTCGATCAAGACATTAGAGAAAAAATTAGAGCAGCCTCTTTTCATCCGAAGCACGAAAAAAGTACAGCTCACCCCTGCCGGAAAAGTACTCTTAAAGCACATTGAGCCTGCCATGAACTTAATCCAGCGCGGTGAGAGCCAGCTTCTCGATTCTGGCAGCCTTGGACTTGGACAGCTCCACATCGGTGCCAGCGATACGATCTGCCGTTACTTTTTAGTTCCTTATTTAAAGCAGTTCCACAAGAAGTTTCCAAATGTGCCAATCAAAGTAACCAATGCAACTTCTGTAAGCTGTGTGGATCTCTTAGAGCAGGGAAAAGTGGATCTGATCGTGACGAACTTCCCAAATGCACATTTGAATCATTCCTATATTCAGAAAACAGTCTGCAATTTTACCGATGTTTTCATTGCGAACCCTGCCTACTTCAATCTGAAACAGCAGGAGATTCCGTTTGAAGAACTGAAACAGTATCCGATCCTCATGCTTGACCGCAAGAGTACCACAAGTGAATTTCTGCACAACCTGTTTTTGCAGCATCAGTTAGAGTTAATCCCGGAAGTGGAATTAAGCAGTAATGACCTGTTAATTGACCTTGCCCGCATCGGACTTGGAATTGCCTTTATCCCAGACTACTGCTTAAGCCGGGAATCCAAAGACCTGTATGTTGTGAAAACCAAAGAAAAACTACCATCCCGTCAGATGGTAGCTTCCATAAATCCAACTTTGCCAGTATCACAGTCTACGGAAGAATTTTTAAAACTCCTGCCGGAGTTATAAACCGGAGTTTAATTAGCGTAGTGTCGCAGATTCTGTGGTGCTTTCTTAGGGCTTGAAGGGCAGATATAAGCATCCTCTCGCAAGTCGTGATTTTATAGGTTTATGAAAAGAAAAACGGTACAGACGAAATATGATGTTCCTGCTCGCCAGCATCATGCTGTCCCAGCTTTTGGGCATAACCAGAGCTGTCATATCCTGAATGTACCCTGACAACATGTTTTAATTATCACCTATTCAATTTCTATTGGCTTTCTACAAGCTTCTCCAATTGGATATACTGTTTCATTTATATCATATTCAGCTAAACACTCTTTAAAATATGAACCATCAAGATTACATCCAATTGCTTCGATTGCATTAAACGAAACATCAAAATAGCACTTATCTCCAGGATTTATATTTAACATGCCATATTCTTTTAAGAATTTATCTACAACTTCTGGATATTCTAATCCAATTTCATCATACTTCTTTCGGATCAAATCAGTATTAATTTTTCGTTTCACACACTTTTAGTACCAATCCAGTACCAGCTATTTTTTTCATTATTGTGTGTAGTTCCGGTGGCTTGCAGGTTGGTTGGACTATTCAAAGAATAATCGTCCGTTGGTTTGCAAGTTCACCTATAAAAATAATAATACGAAATAGATATTTTGGCGACCGGAAATTTTGTGGTACTACACAATAGTACCGCTTTTGCGTAATTTACCAAAACATTAGATTTGATTCAATACTTTCTGCACACTTTCCGACTGTATCAACATTCTCATCTTCTCACTTCCATCTTCAACCTCCGGCAGACCACACCTTAGATTATCTGAATGCTCAGATATGCAACAATCCTTGTACCAGCACTCGCCCATAAGCGAACCTTTGACAGACCACTTTTCATTTTCTGTAAGTTCACCTACCAATGATTTCATCACTCGCTCTGTAGAATATCTCTTAAAACCTGCTAAGTACTGTAAGGTCTTCTCGTCATCAATCTTTGACAAATTGATTCTATGGTCCTCAATAGCTGATAGAATGTCATCACGAATCTTGATTTTATCTGCCTTACCAGTTCCCGTCCATGGCACCAGCTTGTCAAAGGTAAGAATCAAGTATTCAAAACAAATCATATCGAGAATTACAACCTTCCCTTCTGATTTTTCTGCTATTGATTTCAGCAAACGATATTTGTTACGAATATCCTGATTGTCTACCACATAATCAAATGCAATATAATACTCGTCTCCCTTTTTATTCTCTAGATCTGACAGTGCACCCAGAATTCCCTGATTACTTCCTTTACTTTCAATTGCAAGCTCATTATTGAAGAAAATTTGATTAATCAATTTCCAGAAGTGAAGTCCAGCGCCTGTGTCTTCTGTCCATAAATATTTCATATCACAACTCCTCTTCCAGTGTTATCCTGTTATTATCAAGCTTTAACACTTTAAAACTCTTATCCGATACATTGAGTCCATCACAATTTCTTAAGAAAAGCATATATTGATTTGATGATTCAAAATTAATGAATCTCCTGATATCATCATCAATCAAAATATCTGCATTATCAATTACTATGAAACTATCTCTACACTGCTTTATCGTTTCTAAAAGATTATCTGATTTGTAATTGAACAATTTAATAGCCTTATACTCGTCAGTTAATCTTAGGTCTTCTAACATTTCATAAAGAATAGTTTTACCTGTACCACTATCCCCACCAACGAGAGTTATTCTATCATCAAACACTAAATCGTATGAAAACGGATCTGCTTTAAACGCAATATTCTTATAAATCATCTGCTTCTCTCCTTTCATACTCCTTGCTCCACCAAGCATTATATCCTTTGCTTCCAATTACTACATCTGAATCATTGAACCTGATTTTCGCATCGTCCGGAATATCTGCAAAGGATGGCCTTGACATATAAATCTTTATATTATCCATCGCAAAAATAATTTTAAGCACATTTGGACCACATTCCTCTACGCACACCACTTTATCAGGATGTTTTACAATATTGAGTAATGTCTTGCATCCGGATGACAAATTACGGATTGTACCTAATCCATACTTTGTTTCAATATGCTTATCTGGTGTCAGTTTTGCCTCATCCACCTGCTGAATGAGATTTATTTCATTTTCGGACATTTCTTCATTACCTGTATTCAAATTGAAATACAGGTCGTTTTGAAGAATCCAATCTTTTGACTCTTTTTTCTCTGTATATATATGAATCATTCGGTATCACTCCTTCATATTATCAGCACTTTTGAATAAAGCACTTACCTTTATTTCTCTCAAATATCAAAAAGGGAATTTCAGCCTTAGAGAGTATCACATTTGTTATTGGTACATATCTATATTCATCAATTCCTGGTATATATTTCAACACTCTTTTCTTATCAGGATAAACAAACACCTCGTCGCTATCCCACAAAGATTCCATCTTAATAGCCGCACATTTTACATTTACTTTATTTTTAAATTTGTCAAGCTCTTCTATCCTTACGCTTTTCGTTTTACTACCATCTGTAAAATCCATATACCATCCATCGCTACATTCAATATGAACCTGTTTTTTCTTTATAGCCTCTTTATCAAATCCAATATATTCATACAATCTATCATAATCTGTAACAAATTCCGGTAGTTCCAACTTTCTGACAAATCTGCTGTCTACAATATTGCTAACAGATTTATCATCAATCCTGAACAAACTGATAAACTCACCTGTGCTGTCGCCATCTTCATCTAAAATACTAAAAACATCATAGTCAGAATAGTAATCTACGATTGATAATTCTTTTAAGGTTGGTTTCGCAAATTTATAAATTTCATAAGTTGTACTCATACTATTCTCCTCTCTGTCCTTAATCCAAATACACTAATTTCCTTTCTTTGGCATATAGACATTTTCAAAAGTAATTTTACAATTTTTACATGGCGATGCCCATTCACCATTCTTAAAATATTTAGTATTAATATATTACCATTTTTGACATTCTTTGCTATAAAATAAATCCACATCGGATGCTGCATCATACAACGCTTTTATAGAAGCCAAACTGTCATATTCTGAAATTCCTCTCATTGTACCAATAAACCCACCTTTAGAAGCAGGTAATGTACCATCCTGTAATTTTTTTATTACGGCTTCAATTCTATTTTCATAGTTATTTAAGTATTGACTTTTTTCTTCATCTACCATTTCCTTGGCTTTATCAATTTCTTGTACCAATAGATGCAACTTTTTCAATAATTCTTGTCTTTTATCCATAATAACAATCTCCTTTAATTTGAAAAGCTTCTAATCTCTGTTATCCAATCTGTATCAAATTGATTAAACAAATATTGAACTCCACCACCTGGTCTAGGGTCTGCAATCAATAATTGTTCTCTTGCAGTTCCTACAGCATACTTAACCTCTATTCCAGCAGGAATTCTCGCAACTTTTACAGTATTTCTGTTTCCCCAATCTTTTGATAAAGCCAACTTATCCATATAATCATTCAATGTTGTAATTCTATTTGCTTCATCAACCGTTGTCCAATAACATAAGGATGCATCTGGTGCGTCAGAACTATACTGCACTAATATTAAATCCTTATCTACAGTTGTTCTTATCTCATAACCATCAGTAAAATTGGCTAATTCCCTATCAAATTAATAAGAATAATTTATTGTCGTTGCTGTGTTTCTACCACTCTCATAACTTCTGCATCTTTGAAAAACAATATTCCGTTTTGCTTTCGGGTGTCCTTATGTTGAGATATAAATAAAATTATTGCAAAGCATCTCCAAATAACTTATCTACCAATAAATCAATATTATCAAATTCGTCCACTATTTCTCCAGACGGTTTGTCTAGTTCATAATATTTATTTGTCAATAAATCATACGTATACCAACTTGTATTACTGTCTCCAAAAAATATATATTTTCTCTGCCATTCATTCTCATGCCATACTCTATTGTTATCAATAAATCCGTTGATTGGCTGTTTAGGCTCATTATTCAATAGCGTTGAATCAATCCCATAGAGAATGAATCCATTAAATTCTAAACCATTCACTCTCTTTAATACATTTATGTAAGGATGTAAATATTCTTCACTAATGACGTCTCCTATCTCTTCTAAAAACCTCTGAATATCTTTTTCTGTTGCTCCATCATTTATTTCTTCTCCAAAAATAGCATTCATTTTCTTAATTTCTTGTAATTTTTTATTCCACATTTCTGTCCTCCCTAATGTGTTATTGGATATATATTTCCGTTAGGTTGTGGCCATGCAACCACTATTATATCACCTTCATTCATATCTTTCATAACACTGTTTTGATAATTTGTTAACACTTTAGGGTATGGCTCATTTTGTATTAGTACCATATTACTAAAATCGTTTGTTCCTCCTCCGTCTAATGGAATTTTATGATGTACTTGCTAACCTGTTGGAACATATCCATTCTGTATTTTTAGTATTTCAGCTTCCGTAAACCCTGCGCTCCTTAAATACTCTGTTTGTTTTCCCATATCCATCAAAAAGTTTTTACGCACATTTGTATTAAATTCACTTCTTAGTTGACTTAATTCTGATGAACTACGTTTTTTTAATGTAATATCTTGTACATTAACATTATTTATCAGTAAATTTAGTTAATGAGCATACACTATTTATATTCCCCTCATTACTCACAAATTGTTCACTTATTCCTTTTATTCTTTCCATCTTAAGATAATTTGCTTTTTCACTCAAAAAGTCCCTCATCTTCTCAAGCCGTTCTAAGACACACTTTTCCATGCTTTTTTCTTTTCCTTATCGCTTTTTAGTCCATCTACTATTCAACTCTATACGCCAAGAGAGTTTTTCCCCATGTTCCTACAATCATGATGTCATCATTCAGAAGCACACATCGCGTTCCTATGGGTATAAAATCATATTGTCCATAAAATACCTGTCCCGTAAAATTTACATCAAATTGCATAAGCAGTGTTTCTGATGTATAATCATCCATATTGTTAATCTTTATTTCCTCTTCCCCAATAAATGTATAGAGATCTGGCCAGAACTTTCCTCCAACGTTAAAATCATGTACGGTTCGATATGATACAACATATTCAGGCACTTCATATTTTTCATCTCCTATTCGAAAATATTGAGGTGCATATTCCAGTTCATATCCAAGAAAATTTTCTGAATCATATAAATCCTCTTCCAAAACTCCATCTAACGTTGTTCCTGTATACATATCTGATATTACCGCCACTTTTTCAATACGCCATGTTCCAAAAAATGGACATTCTATCGCTTCTATTTCCTTTTTATCCTCCGATATACCTATCCCAAATATAAGTATTATCAATAATAGTATTATTTCTATAATTTTCTTGTGTTTTTTCATTTCAATTAGTCCCTTTCCATCATACCTTTACAGTACCCTGATTATTCACTTCTATAGGCCAAAAGAAATTTGTTCCACACTTTTACAATCATAGTATTTTTATTCAAAAGTACGCATTGTATTTCCGCCGGAGCAGTACGATAACCATATGTCACCGGGTATAATATCTCTCCTCTGAAATCCAAATTAATTTTCAAAAGAAGCATCTCTGCTGTATCATCCCACCTGTCATTAATCTCAATTTCTTCTTCATCAAGAAATGTGTAAAAATCCGGCACGGATTTTTGAAATTCTTCTACCGTTTGATAAGTTATTACATACTTGGAATTATAGCTGGTGCCATCCAACATAAAACCATCAACTTTATATTCTAACTCACATCCAACAAAAACTGCCGCATCATATAAATCTTCTCCCCCCAGCTCCATTCCCACATATTCCTCTGATATTTCTGCCACTTTTTCAATACGCCATGTCCCGAAAAAAGGACATTCTATCACCCCTGTTTCTTTTTTACATCCCGATAGATTTAACAATAATATAAGCAGCAGCGCTAATACCTTCACTTTTTTTATACTACTCATAGCCATTGATAAATACCTCCGCTTCTGCTGCTCTTCGTTTCTCATCATCATGTAGTTTAAATACATTGCGCACTTCTTCGGCGTCATATTCCCCTTTACCTTCACGTATAAATGTAGGCATTTTCTTATCCTCCTTTTTCCACCACCCTGCCCCATACTGATGTGTAAATGAAATTAATGCATCAAATTGATTTTGTTCTAACTGTATGCTATTTGCAGCCAGGAACTCATTTAATGCCGTTTCTGCTTCTTGCAAATCACTACGAAACAAGTTTTTTGCTTCGTCAATAGGCATATATGTAGAACCAGATACTTTATATGATACACCGTTATCTTGAATGTACGGAGGAACAAATGACACACCCGGAGCATATTTGTCAACAAGATTTTTTTGTTCAATTTCTGTATTATAACTACCTTGTGAAACCCAATGACCGTATCCAAATGTTATTCCACCGTCACTTATATAATTGCCATTCTCTGTCTTAAAAACATAATGTGGATATATCCCAATTACCTCTCCATTTTCATCAACCTCTCCAATCCCCCATGCCTTTGCAGTTTCACCAGATAATTCGAAATTAATAATCATCTCTATTCCTTGATCACTAATATGCATTTTCCCGATATCTGCTACTATTTCTTCTATACACTCCAATACTTTCTGTCCATCATCATAAAAATAAATAATTCCTTCATTTTTTGTACATATCATATAAGATTTATCTCTATTAAGTGTCTCTTTATCCTCTCCCTCATCATTTCCATCATCAACTTCCTGCCACATTCCTCCTTCAATAGAATCTTTGTCTACACTACATTCACCACCTTTCACACATCCCAAAAAGTGCCCATCCAATTCTATATCCATTTTATTTAATCGACCGATACCGGATAAATGTATCAAAACACCCTCCTTTTTCAAGTGTATTGGAATTGAATCTTCTGTCGCGTTTGTACATATAACACAAGCATCACATGTGCATTCTGTATCATCAGATACTTCCGTTTCACTCACACCATTTTTACACTCTTCCTCTGTGAATGTTTCTGTATCATCTTGCTGTTCTTCATTTGAAAATAGTCCTTTAAAGAAGTTAACTACTTTTTCCACTACATCACTACAAAATTCTTTTATGCCATCTATAACATCTGTTACATCAAATTCTCCCATACACGCTATCCTTTTCTGCTTCTTGTATGGTATTTTTCAGTATCATAATATATTTCTACACAACAAATCATCTTTGTTCTTTTCATGTATCATACCCCAACTAATGAAACATTCTATATGGATTCCCATAATCTGTCAGTTGTTCTCTTTTCAAATCCACGCCAAATTCTACATGCATATTCATTGCTCCATTTCCTCGCATATAATACACAATTCCTTTTTCCTTTTCCCATACTATTAACAAATATTCTTTTGAGCCATAAAAATAATCATTATAATAACGAAATATCCTTCTTTCGCCATCCACTTCTACAAATGAGTGATATCCATTTTCATCCATTATATCCCTTGTGCCACTTTCGCAACAAACTATATAGCAATCATCACAAAATTTCTTCTCATTCGTTTGCAGACAATCAATAATTTCCCTGTTTTTCTCATTCGTATATCCTTCTACACTTGATGGCATATAATAAATAATTTGATCGGTAACATAAAAATATCCTAAGTATCTGCGACCTAATTTTATCTCATCTAACGGATTGCTAACCTCTAACTGTTCCAATTGTAATGCATATAAATTTCCATTTTTTAATGAATATAATTCCATTATACTCAAATCAATATTCTGCCAAATTTCCCTATAACTATATGGATAAAAATATCCTTCATATTCAATTTTTTTCTCCTCCATTTCGTAAAAGAATGGATTTTGATGATTAAATTTACTGCTTTTATAGTAGGTATTGTTACTTCCTACCAAAAGAACTACAATAAATAAACTCAAACATATCAAAGAAATAGGGCGATTATTTTTCACCATATTGTCACCTCTCACCTGTTTTTATTGATTCAATAGTAAGCGATGAATAACACACCGCCTACCATATTCCTAAATTCAGTTAAAGCAGTAAACGACTACCGTTTACTTTCACTTCCTCTGCTACCTATGCGGCAGGGGAATTCTTTTTTCCGGAACATTAGATTCCACATCAATTAGTCCTGAACATTGTTCCTTTATAAATTCACTCCATGGCATCAGCTGCTCTATACCTGCGGACGAATTCATGTAATCCGGCATATGCAGGAGTACCATATAGAGGTATTGAAAAATACCTGAATCCGTGAAGTTAATTTCTTCACAGACCCCTTAAATCCTATAATTTCAAGCCTTTGCGATACTTTGTTGTTCAATATCATTATTCACCCACCCGGTGAAAGAAATCTATGGTAAAATAGATATTGCAAAACCTATGGATTGGAGCCTTTTACCATGAATAACAACCACCGAATCACACTGAACACCAATAAGAACATTATTGTTGAATTTACAAACGAACGCATTATTCCCGTCAGCGCATGGATGATATCGGTGATTCCCTTCGCCAGACTATTCTGGAGCAGAATGTTGAAATGCTCCTTGCAAACAAAATACAACCGACAGCTCTTGCCAATGGTCTTGTTCCGGTAGATATCGATGTGACACCTATGGATAATTCAAAATTCAAAAAGGAAGGTGTTTCACGAACCTACAAAGGGTTTGACGGCTATGCGCCTATGATGGCATATATAGGTACAGAGGGGTACGCCATCAATTTCGAACTCCGTGAAGGAAAACAGCATTGTCAGAAGGGGACGGTTGAGTTTCTGCAGGAAACAATAAAGCTTTGTCACAAACTGACAGATAAGCCGCTGTTGATTCGCCTTGATTCCGGCAATGACTCCATCGACAATGTTGCTGTTCTGATGGATACAGGCTGCTTTTTCATTATCAAGCGGAACCTTCGCCGGGAAAGCACTCAATATGAAGAAAATTTATATAAAGCCTCGTATCGAAATAACAATGCAGGGTTTGATGCTTCTTACTTAAAATCAGATAATATAAGGTTTCCAAGCACCTATAAAAACATCAGTTCTGTGGAACAACAATATTTCTCCATTGGCGGAAATGCTGATACCGTACGGCTTTCCAGCATAGTCTGAAAACTTTGTCCGACACTTTGGTCTAAATGCATTATTTCAGACTAATAGACGGAAGGGTATTTGTGCGTCCTTATGTGGTGACATAATTAAAGAAATAATTTGAATCCTTGATTAATCATCTAGTACTATTTCATACAATTTGTATATTACAAAATCGCCTTCCTCAATCAGTTGATTACCATATTGTCTCTTATAATGCTCACGTTGCGAAATAAAATCCTTTAGATTAATGATATCGTCAAATAGTCCATTACTATTTAATATGTAATCATTAAATTGTTCAATTCTCCCTGAACAAATATCATTCAATACCGCTGAGTAATAAGACCCCCCTAAATACGCGTAATCATAACCTATAAACCTAGTATTCCATACCATATTTTGAATATTAGGTTTTTCTTTTTCAGTTTCACAAAGTAATACTCGAAATTTTATGTGATTAAGCCTAGAAAGTTCAATATATTTCTCTACAAAATGAATATCAGTACATACATCAACATAATCTGAATCATACCAAGATTTTTCAATATTTTCACAAAAGTACTCTTCAAATAATTCTGGATATTTATCATTTAAATACCAATTATCACCTTCTACACCTTTATATCTCCCGATTTGATTACGTTGAATTATTATTCCATTAATCATAATATACGTGCCTCCTATAAACAAATCATCTGCATTCATATGGTACATGTATATTGTAAATATGAGTATGGTCCATATGATTTACCGCCTTTTGAAGCAATATTTTGTAAATTTAAGAGCCAGCATATCAAGATAGCCGGCTCTTAAATTTACATGATTTTTTCTCTCTCTTCTATTTCTCCGCTTAGCAAATCCCTCTTTTCCATATACAACTCACCACTTTGTTTAAATCCAAAAACCATTAACTCGATTTCTTTTTCCGCCTCATAACTATGATAATATGCTGCATTTAAAAAAAGCTTATCGTTTTCTTTGTGAAAAGCATATGTAATATAATTTACCTCATTATCATTCATAAAATGAACAAACACGTCGTTCTTTGCCATTTCCACTACATAGCTTACCATATCATTATGTTTCAAAACAACAGTATAGTCTTCACCACTTAAATGATTGTTTCTTGCTGTTTCTTCATTAAAAATTTCAATGGGTTTCTTTCTTGGAAACCACCATTTCTTACAATAAATTATTTCCATTAATTATATTCCTTTCCATTAACATCCCTAATTATTATTCCTTTATTATTCGCATAATCAATCACACTTTGAGGAATCGATCCCTTTTGTTCTGGAATTTCCAAAATCAAGTTTCCTGTCATTGTGTTTCCTCTTAACACTTTTGGATTAAATGGACTATCAGTAATTATCGCACCAGATGGATACTTCTTTTGCAATTCATTCAAATACCCTATTCCTGTACTTTCTTTAACACTTGCAAGTTGAGTAAATATTCAGTTTTGCGGGTGTCCTTATATGCACTCAAAGGGTAAATTCGCCCTAGGGTCTTCAAATTAATCTACAGGATTATATCACCTTCGGTGAGAGCCATTCCGATTAATTTAAAGACCATGGTTAAATTTTAGGTGGTGGGCGACCTTAGTGTATACATAATTTTTACGTTTTTCAGGAATATATATGAGCTTTGTGCCTCCAAAATGCAAAGTTTTTTATCTGAATGCCAATATATATCTGCATTTATTATAGCATAAATCTCTTGTGGAATCCTCTATTTATAAGTAAATTTAGTTAATAAGCATACACTAATTACTTACCATCTCCAGTACATTGCCCCATTGCATTGACATAATCTGATAAAGAAAGTATTTATATCTGAACCAATGTATTTCCATTCATCTGAAGGATAACCCACATCTCCGTCCATAATATAATTTGTTTTCTTCTGTAAATCTAATAGCAACACATCATTACTAAATAAACACTGAAGAAAGCAATAACACTTATCAGAAATATCATATCCATCATCCTTCATTTCTTGTGTCACTTCTTCCACTTCCTCAAGACTTAACAATTTATATCCATCATCTTCATATTCTGATTTATATAAAATTGCACCATTTGAAATTAATAGAGACTCTTTATAATCATCAGGCAAACTACATTCATTTCTATTCTCAAAGGCTTGGATATCCTCGGCTGTTGCTGGAGCATTCCACATAAAATAGTATGTTTCTTCTCCCAATACTGTTTTTATCATTACCTTTTCATTTACCCTATTTACTAAGTCTTTTAAGATATTCATTATATCTCCTCCTATATCTATGCTTTTATTGTCCATAACCATTCCACCATGGTGTAACAACTTTTCTGTGAACATCTTTCAACAATGGTACCATATTTTCAAATTCTGCACTACCACCAAATTCTCTAGGTGTTATATGGTGAATTTCGTATAAATTCCAACCACCTTCTGGAAATACCATATTTTGTTCAGTTCTTATATCTTTTACTTCAGGATAAGCAACTCCCTTACTGTTTACTACTGAAGAACTACCACTCTTGACATAAACTCTTTACCCTTACCGCCGGATGATAAATGAAGTGGTGCAATCCCTGCGAACTGTGCCAGTTTATTGGCATTACTAAAACGTTTGATATCACCAATCTCTGCAAGAATCTTAACTGCTGTAATGACATTTACACCGGGAATAGTTGTAAGCGTGCAGCCAAGCATCTTATACATCTGTTCCAGCATCTTGTCTACTTCCGTAAGCTGGCTAGCCTGTATGATATTTGAATACTGCCATTTTGAATAAAATCTTGAAACAGCTTACCGCTTTTTTGACCATTTTTGTGTCTGTAATATTGTTTTTAGCATTAGAAATTCTTCAGAAATGCTTGTCTAGATTTTCAAGTTAAAAAAGCCAGTAGATTTTTTACGTCTACTGGCTTTTTTTACATAATCGCTTTAAATGGTGGATGTCCTGTTTCTACATTTCTTAATTGGGAAGGTTTTCTAAATCTTAAGCTTGTTTCAAAATTAAAAATGATTTGATGTTCACTCATCTCATTCAATGAAATGTTAATCCATATTGGTACAAATGGTGTCTGGCACGCTGCTAAATTTACTGTTTCCTCGACAGTCAACAATCTATTTCCCACATTTTTTTCACTCAAAGCAATTAATCTCATTTGATTGTCAAGTCCATTAAATGACCTATCTTTTTCATATACAGGCATGATTTTAAATCTAAGATTTCTATCATCTAATCTCATGTCCCCCATAATTTCATTTATTGTCAACATAAGATTATCATAGAAAATAGATTTATTCATTTCTTTCAGCTTTATCATATCCTCTTCCTCCATAATTAGTGTCTGCTCATTAAGCAATTTATTTTTTCAGCTTCATAAGCCAACTTTAACTGAAGTATGTTCCAATGAGTCTAAACAACATCATCTATGATGATATAATGCTCTGTTTTTTCACTTGATATGTTGGCTGAAAAATCTTTCAACTTCTATTCTGTCAGTGTTATCCTGATATTCCTCTTTGGTGCTTTTCTTATCCTTTGAAGGACGGCCAAGTTTTGGACCAGACATTGTAATGTTATGGTCTTTGCAGAAATTACGGTTGTCGCGTGTTCTATAGATCTGATCTACCAGAACACGTTTGGGATAATGCCCTGTACGCTCCTTATAACGGTTCATGGCATCTACAAAAATGGTATTCTCATTGTATGCATCAAAGGACAGCTTTTCCAGTCTTGCATGTCCTTTTTCATCTATGCTGACATCATATTTTGCGCCAAATTCCACTGGTGACTTGACTTTTCCTCTGACAATCGGACGCAGATAAGGCTGGCTGATGCTGACAATGACAGAAGGCTTTATTGGTGTCTGATGACTGAATTTCTCCATCCCAAGGAAGTACTGCAGATATGGGTTTTCCTGAATCTCTTTTATGACAGCCCTGTCAGAAAATTTCTTGCGTTTCTGAATGATTAATACACCAAGAGCCATTCTGAACGGAGTCGCTGGATGACCTGTTTTTGAGGGGAACATTGCTGCATATTTTGTTTCCATTCTGCTCCATGGAATGGCATGAGCCAGCTTGATCCATTCATTATTAGGATCGAGCTCCATACCACATGACTGGTTGAAGTCGAAAAGAGTAATTTGACGATTTTTACGTTTTTCAGGAATATACATGAGCTTTGTGCCTCCAAAATGCAAAGTTTTTTATCTGAATGCCAATATATATCTGTATTTATTATAGCATAAATCTCTTGTGAAATCCTCTATTTATCAGTAAATTTAGTTAATGAGCATACAATAAAGTAAACCTTACATATAAGGATTAAATTATAAACGAATTACATTGCTTGTATATAACTTATCTAATATCTCTTCTATACTTGCGTTCGGACCTGACATAATAGCTTCCACTACATTTCTATTAGGCACACTATCCATTATCTTTTGAATCCACTCTGAAACTTCTTCATCACTTCCCATACCATAACTTATTTTTTCAACCAATTCTTTTACTTCTTCTCTACTTAATTTATCCATATCCTTTCTCCTTAATTTTATCATTTAATGGCAGTCAGTCCCCATATATTCATACATATTAAAATTATAATACATCACTCTGTACACCCACTATTTCTATTCGTTCATTAACAAGCTGAATACCAATTCCCATTTCCAAATCCCACTTTGTTTTAAATAAAACATTAATTGTTCTCTTATCTTTTGATCTTGGTATCATAATTGATTAGATGGATCGTGTTCTTGTGTGGTGACATAAATAAACATTATATTGTACACATCACCTAACAATTAATTTCGAGAATACTTTTGAATTATTTTATTTAATCCCTCATCGTCAAATGATTTTATCTGTTCTTTCAGAGTTGACTCTCCCTCTATTTTGTCCAAATCCAATCCATGTTGTAACATCATTTCAAAGATTATATTATTATTTTCATTTATACTACCTAACGCACTTAATATAGGCGAAAAACCTCTTTTATCACTAATATTTGCGTCTGCACCTAAATCTAGCAAAATAGAAATCGCCTCGACAGAATGCACTTGACACGCCATATGGAGATACGATGTCCCTTGGGAATCTTGAAAATTTGGATTTGAAACTTTTTTTAAGTCCTTTAAAACTTCTTCCTTTTTTTCTATCCCTACATTAAGATGAGCTAATCGATAAAACATTTCATCTCTGTTAAATCTGTCTGTCATTTTCATTTTCTCCTTCATAGTTATTAATGTGGATCTTCGTATATATGACTTCTATTACTAGTAATATCCTGCCATCTATAAAAATCTGGATTGTTCATAAATTCATTAAATTGTGATTAAGTCATTCCCTGTGATTCTGCCCAATTTCTCCAATACCAATATTCATTACCTGTAGTATGTCCCAATTCGACATTGCTAGGATTGACCCATTTCCTACTTATTTCGTCATATATCTGACCTGTCTTATAATTAACTTTAGTATTTGAATTTACTGCATCAATAGTACTTTCCATGGCTGATGAAAACATCCTTGCCATGCGTCAGTTATGTCGTTATCGTGATTCTGTCATTTCTTCCAGAACTGAAATTAAGCTCCGAATCGGCACAATTATGGAACAAATCTTCCCAGAGTACGAAAAACAGTTTTCTTCTCTTTGGGTGAGCACATCTATGGGCATTCTGGAAAAGTATCTCACCCCTGAGAATATTGAGAATGCACCAATAGATGAGCTCTTTGAAATCATAAAAGATAAGAGCCACAACCGACTTACCAAAGCTAAAGCCATTTCCATCAAAGAAGCTGCAGCTGATACCTTTGGTATTAAGATAGCACAGGATGCTTTCTCTTTCCAGTTAAAACAGCTCATTGACAGAATGAATTTTCTTGATAAGCAGATTGAAGCTCTTGATATTGAAATCATGAAATACTATGAGCAGTTTGATTGTTACTTACATACAATCCCGGGAATAGGCATAATTGGTGCTGCTACTATTCTTGCTGAAATCGGTGATATAAGCAGATTTAAAAATTCCTCTGCATTAGTTGCCTTTGCTGGCATTGATCCAACTGTACGTCAGTCGGGTGAATTTAACAGCACACATAACCATATGTCAAAACGTGGTTCACCTTACTTAAGACATGCCATTTTTCTTGCGGCTACCACCTGCTCTTTTCACAATAGCCCGTTGAATGCATATTACAAAAAGAAACGTGACCAAGGTAAACATCACTTAACTGCCACAGGAGCCGTGGCAAGAAAGCTTACCACCGTAATTTGTGCCGTGTTACGGGATAGTAAACCTTATGAACCTAAGAAGTTCTGTTAAATGTCTGGTAGTGAGACTAGGATTTAAGCCTGCCCGTGGGGAGGCTTAGTTTGCATGTGTAAAGATTAATCAAACTCCTCTATCATAATGCTACATGGACTAAAATTTTCATCTCTTTTCCATTCACACTTACCTTTCTTAGATACTAGAACCCTAAATTCATCACTATATACTTCATCTTCATCATCCAAATAATACAGCAAGCCATAACTACCCGTGGCAATCTTAGTAATGTTCTCATACATACTAATCATCTCTTCTGTTCTTTCTGTCTTATGGTTTTCCATCACACTAAACTGAACAAAACGCGAATAATTTTTTTCTATTACTTTTAATTCATTGTATTTTAACTTCTTGATTAAATTATCAATGTCATCAAATACTTTTTTTTCATCTATTTCTGGATGTAAATCTTCATCCAAATATGTAGCTCTTATCTCTAACCACGCATAAATCGTTACCATAGTAATCCTCTTTCTTTTCTAATTTAAAATTCCCAAAGGTTCAGTATCTATTATTACCTCAACCCCATATCTCTCGCTATGCTCGTATAATTTATCAAGTACTTCCTGACTCGGAATTCCCTCAAATTGATAATAAACTTTTCTTTCGTATTTTTTTGCTGCTTCAAAAGTCGCTTTCATCTGTGTTCTAACCGTTTTATTAACACATTTTAATGGTGGTTTAGCTTGTGCAATATATTGATCTGAAATCACATCAAATTCACGCTGAGGATCTTTCCCATTACCTACCCCGCTGTCTTTATACCCGGACTTACTGTCCAGTCCTAAGTCCTTACGCATCTTCTGGTAAGCTTCCTGTGGATTCATTCCCTCTTCTCTATACTTGTGGTATAAATCTCTTTGCGTCGCACAGATATTGTGTCCTGTCGGATCTTTATACGTTATCGTATTGTTCCTGCAGTATTCATATAGGTTCAGTCCATCCCCGTAATAAGTATCTTCCTGTGTGAACCGTCCGATCACAGGGTTATAGTAACGTGCCCTGCCCTCTGCCCTGTTCTGATACTCCGCTCTCCTTATCCTCACCTCTGATGATATGGCTCACACTGCCCTGTTCATCGGATACATAATGGTAATACGTCTTGGCGTTCTCATCCATCTCTGCACGCAGGCCCTCGGCATCATAACAGTTCTTCTGGATATCTCCCTCTGCCGTAACAGTCGATGCCAGTCTTCCGAAGTCATCATAGGCATATTTCGTCAGTCCCTGCCGGTCTGCCTTGCTCAGCCGGTTTCCGTTGCCATCATAAGTATATTTGTTGTCACATACTATGCTGCCGCCCCCCAGAGTTGTTCTGATAGTGGTCAGGTTCTTATTCAGGTCATAAGCATAATCCGTAATGAGATCTGTTCCTATCCTCAGACTCTTTATATTACCATCTGCAGTTATCAGAGATGGCAGATACAAAAATCGTTGGTGAATATCAGAAAATGGCATAGATACCAAGCTTTGCAAAGTATCTATACCGTTTGTTCTGGTTAAACTCGTCTGTCAAAAAATAATACACTAAATCTGCGAGTATATATAATGTTCATTTTTATAAAAAGCAAAACATTTTTTCTTCTATTATAAAAATTATTCAAGAAAATGAGGCAAATCCCGAATCCAGTCATCCATATTTTCTGAATAACATTCAGATTTTAATTCATCTTGATAATAGTAATAAATTTTAGCATCATTTTTACATATACAAAAATAATCGCCATTTCCTATTCCATAAAACGGAATCATACTTTTATCCCATTCTGGATATTGACATTCATGCATATAAACCTGCAAAATACTGTCATTGCCATTATTATTATCTTCTAATACATTATATATATCTCCAGGAAAAGAAAATACTGACATAAAATCAATGAAAGTTTTGAATGTCTCTGGAAACATAAAGTCAACTTTTTTTTCTAATTTTTTCCAATCTTCATTTGACGGAATTGAATATTCATACTCTTCTTTTTCTAGGCACATACTTAATATAGTTTCTATTTCATTTTTTTTCATAATTTATTATATTCCTTCTCCCGGAAGAATATATTCTGCACCTCTCTTCTTCCAATATTCTCTTATTTCTTTTGCCCTTTGCTTCGGTGTAAGCTCTGAAGGCTCCGTATGGCGCTTATGGTTTCCACCCATTCTATGAGTATACTCTTCCAAATCATCAAGTATTCCACCATTAGCAGTAGATTTTTGTTTTCTATGATGTGCTTCAATATTTCTATCTCCGGCATTAGCTTTTGTGGTTGGTCCTCTTCCATTTCTCATCCCCCCATGTCTGTGGAACCCCTTTTGGTGTTGTAAGCCTTTCAATTAAATCTAAATCCTGTGGTAACACTTCATCAAAAGCATGTACATTGGCTTGCACATCTATTTCTGCGTAACGAGCTGCTAATACTCTTGTATTATCAATAGTTGTCAAATTACCATCTGGCATTCTAACAACATCAATTGGGTCTCCATCCCAGCCTTTTGCTTTCATGCTATCAATAATTTCACTTGCACCATTAACTGAGCTTTGACTAAATCTAATGTCATTCGGATTAATAGTTGCTGTGCCGCTCTCCGCCACCTCACAGGCAGCATTCTCTCCCTTCATCAGGGCGCCGCCTATCGCCACCAGAAGGTAATCCAGTATTGCAGCTCCGGTTTTCCTGCCGAGTGCAGAATCATATTCCCCGTTCCATGCACCCTTTGCGGTTCTCTTTGCCGCTTCCAGTTTCTCCTGTGGTGAGAAGTTCCTGAAATACTCCACATATGTTAAGAGGATTGGCAGCTGCGTTGAGTCCCTTTTGCGTTACGATCAGCAGGCTCAACTGGTAGTCTGCCTTGCTTATGATCTGGGTATATTCAATTCCCTGTCCCACAAAACCCGCATAAAATCCTGCGGTTGCAGTCCTCTGCATCTCTTTGCTGTCAAAGTTTTCCTTGATTGCTTCTCTTATACCTACCAAAGACGAAGGCAGCGTTACCGGCGGCCCCATAATGACATCCCCATAGTCCAGGAATATCTGACCCGCCCTGTTGTTTAACAGTCCGCTTTCTATGGCATCTTCTATGCTAAGTCGCTGGTTTTCATAATTTTCAATGGTCTTTTGTGCCTGTGTATCTGGATCAATTATCCACCCTTATCATTGGTAATAAACCATGTTTATTCAGTCGCAGGATGACAGTCAATGTTGCTATTCCCTTTTTATTAAGGTGGTGATACTTATGATGAAGTTAAAATACTCCATCTG
>ENA-ORUO01000559-ORUO01000559.1-human-gut-metagenome-genome-assembly--contig:-NODE-559-length-45135-cov-2.926154_pt1 | contig 45135 bp, 57 predicted proteins | sample MGYA00242082_ERZ509215 | MGnify/ENA primary metagenome ERZ509215 (study PRJEB26280, sample SAMEA2338829) | human gut metagenome | biome: human gut; feature: human-associated habitat; material: faeces... | reverse complement strand
CGAAAAGAAAGCAAAGCCCGTGAACACTTGTAAGGGTTGCCCGCTTATCGACGTTTGCCCCGCCGTTAAAATGGAAAAGCAACCGGAACATAAAAGGGAGTACAAGAAACCGGAGGCGTTCGATGTGCCAAAAGATGTGGAAGCAATGGCGGCGTTCTTTGCTGATATGTTTCCCGGTTCCGAAATACAAATCCAACGGGTCGATTTGAAAAAGAACCCCCGAAACAAACGCCGGGCAAAGAACCAACGAAAGAACCGGAAAGGAGGTAACAAATGAAATATCGCAAAAAGCCCGTTGTTATTGAGGCGGTCGAATATACAGGATATAACATTGTTGAGGTACAACAATTTGTCGGTAAAAAGTTAGACGGCGATTTTTACGACGCCCCCAACCATAATGCAACAATGAGTATAACAATACCAACATTAGAGGGCGATATGAAAGCCATACCGGGGGATTATATCATAAAGGGCGTAAAGGGGGAATTTTACCCATGTAAGCCCGATATTTTCAAACAGACATACGACCCGGCGGAATGAAAAAGACAAATAGATGTTCCGGGACAATCCCGGATATTCCGACCGGATGCGCCCCAGATAATCGACGCCCCGAAAAGATATGCGGAACGTGTCGATATTTCAACCCGGAATTTCCGGTAAATGGAAAGCCCGCCCCGGTATGTTTGGCAATAAAGGAAATGAAAGGGGGAATGGAATACACCAACCCCCGTGGAACGCAACATTATTTTCGTTGCTCAAATGGAAAATACGAAAATGGTATAGGACAATAGGCAATAAGCCCCGGAAACAATCGCCGGGGTTTTGCCGTTTATATACATGAGATAACAAACGTTTGGTAATGCCCCGGAAAACCCGTAAATTTACCCCGTGGTTGAAAGATAACCATTAAGACAATAAAAGTATTGAGTTAATAACAAAAGCCTCTTAAAATGGAAATTCCACGCAAATAACTTGCAATCGAAAAACATTTGTTACCTTTGCAAAAAAAAGATATATGGAAGTTTGGAAAGATATACCCGGTTTTGAGAATTACCAAATATCCAATTATGGTAATGTAAAAAGCCTCAATTATGGGAGGACAGGAAAAACCAAGTTGCTAAAACCAACTATAAGCGGCAAGGGTTATTTGCAAGTAAGGTTATCGAAGTCCGGTAAACCAAATGCGTTGTTGGTTCATAGATTGGTTGCAATGGCATTTATTCAAAATCTAAATAACCGGAAACAAATAAATCATAAGGACGAAAACAAGTTTAATAATAATGCCAATAATTTGGAGTGGTGCGATAATCAGTATAATAATACATATAACGGCAAACATAATAAAATTGCTAAAGCTGTAATACAACGTTCAAAAGCAGGAAACGAAATTGCCCGGTATAAATCCATAAGGGAAGCGGAAAGAAAAACGGGAATAAAAAATATAACGATTACCCGATGTTGTAAAGGAGTATATAAAACGGCGGGCGGCTATGTATGGGAGTACGATTTGACAGCAAAGGAGGTTTGACTATGAAAAAGAGAAAGAAACCATTAGGCTATAATAAACGTTCCGAGGAACAACGAATTTACGACATTCGGTTTTGTTCCGATTTGTTTTTGCGTGGGTATTCGTACCGGGAAATTGCGGACGCATTGAACCGGGATTTGTCCGCGCGTGGAATGGGTTATACAATAACCTTTCAAATGGTTTATTACGATTTGCAACAATGCCTTATTGAGTGGAAACGGGAACGGTTGGATAATATCGACGAATACGTTACACAAGAATTGCGCAAATTGGATAAGATGGAGCAACAAGCATGGGAGGCGTGGGAGGCGTCGAAAACCGGAAAGATGCGCACCAAAGAGAAAACCAACAAAGGGCGACCAATCAAAACCGATGCCGAGGACGGCGACCCGGAATATTACGGGTACAATGAAACCGCAACCGAAACGTCCGCCGGGAACCCCCGGTTTTTGGATTTGCTTTTGAACATTCAGCAACGCAGGGCAAAGATGTTAGGGTTTGATGCACCCGTTAAAATTGAGATACCCGGATATAACGCCACGACCGACGACGACAAACCAAAGTACGACGTTAAAGCAATCCCGGACGATTTATTGTTTGCATTGGCGGACAAATTACAATCCGCCGAATACCAAAAGGCATTAGCCGAGAAAGGAGGGGCGCAATAATGGCAAAGAGAGTAACCGTACCCCGTCCGGGAACCAAGCAACCGGAATGGCAAACCGAGATTTGCGACACGTGCCGTTTTTCGGAATGGATAACGGACGACCATAGACACCGGGATTTAAACGGGAACCCGATTTGTTTACGTTGCCCGCATTATGAATTTTACATTGTCCGAGGTCGTCGGGCGTGTTCTAAATGGGAGAAAGGAGCAAAGCAATGAACAACGAACAATTATTGCAGATGTACGACGCAATCCGGCAACAACCGGATTTGCTTGTTAAAGCCGCCGCCCGTAAACGCCTTATCAACTTTGCCCGGTATATGCAACCGGATTTAGTATTAGAGCCGTTCCACGTCGTTTATTATACGTTGTTGGATATGTTCGCACACGGCAAAATACGAAAGATGATTGTGCAACAACCGCCCCAACATGGCAAATCGGAGGGGTCGAGCCGTAAATTACCCGCATTTATGTTGGGGTTAGACCCCGACCGCAAAATATGTATCGGTTCGTATGCGGCGACAATTGCACGGGATTTTAACCGGGACGTTCAACGAATAATCGACACGCCCCGGTATCGTGAATTATTCCCCGGCACGTACTTAAATGGGTCAAACGTCGTAACAATGGCTAATACCTATTTGCGCAATTCCGATGTTATCGAAATGGTAGGGCGTAAGGGGTCGTTGCGTGTCGTCGGTCGTGGCGGTTCGCTGACGTCTAAAACCGTGGACGTTTCGATATTGGACGACGTGTATAAGGATTACGCCGAGGGTAACAGCCCGATAGTACGGGCGGCGGCGTGGAAATGGTACACAACCGTTGTACGCACCCGTTTACACAACGATAGTCAAGAATTGATTGTATTTACCCGTTGGCACGACGACGATTTGATAGGGCGCATTGAAAAGAGCGGGGAAATAATCATTGATGTAACCCGTTGGGCTGATTTGGATAACATACCGCCGGGGGCGTGGGTGCGCATAAACTTTGAGGCGTTGAAAACCGGGGAACCGACCGAGATAGACCCCCGCCCGGTTGGGGCTGCATTATGGGAGGGACGGCACAACCGTATGAAGTTGGAAGCGCAAAAGGCATTAGACCCGGTACAATTTCAATGCCTCTATCAAGGCAACCCCGGTTCCGCAGAGGGTCGATTATATCAACCGTTCAAAACGTGGGTTGAAAAATCCGATTACGGCACGTACATACGTTCCGGGGCATACATTGACGTTGCCGATGAGGGCGACGACCTTTTGTTTGCCGCCACGTATGACGTCTATAAATCCGACAACATGGTTTTCAACGAAAAGACAAAACGGATGGAACCGTTATTATTCGCCCTAATTACCGATATGGAAATGACGGACGAAAACACGGACGTAACAACCGTAACCGTCCCGGCGATGATAAACCGCAACGGCACGCAAAAAGTATGGGTTGAGAGTAACAACGGCGGTGCGGGTTACGAAAAGGTTATTAAAAAGAAAATGCGGGCAATGACAGACCCGTTTTATCAAGGCGGCAATAAGGAAAGCCGGATAATTACGGCGTCCGCAATGGTAAATCAAAGTATTATTATGCCGTTCGGTTGGGAAACCCGGTACAAAGCGATTTACGACCATGTTACAACCTTTTTGCGCAATTTCGATGCGAACACGCACGACGACCCGGAGGACGGATTAACCGGGATTTACGAAAAAGAGATTGCCGACGGCAATATACAACCATACGCACACGCCAACCGGGGCGTTAAACGTCGTAACTAACAATTTAATTGAGATATGCAAGTTTATAACGGAAAAAGTTTATAACTTTGCAACGTAGAAGTAATACAGAGGGCAAAGGGACAGCCCAACGAGGTAACAAATGTAATTTTTAACGTTAAAATTTAAAGAGTATGATTACTTGTAAGTGTCCGGCGGCGGCTTCATTGCCCAATATTCCCGCCGTAAAATGCGCCGAAAGTTTCGGGCAAATCCAAAAGGTAGCGTTTCAACGTCTAACCAAAGACGATGGAAGCAAAAACAGTTTTACCACGGAAAAGGCAATTACTTTGCTTGCATCATGGACGCCGTTATTGTCGGCGGCTGATAGCACAAAAATTGTTGTTTCCCCGTATATCCAAGCCCCGACCAACGAAGCCGGAGCCGCCCGAACCTTTGGCGGCGGTAACGAAACATTGGGAGGCGTTGAGGAAATTATAGGGCGTGAACCGAACCCGTTCACGGGCGTAATGCGTAAAATCCCCCAATCAGTAATTAAGGCAATGAAAGAATTGCAATGCGAAAGTTGGGCGGACAATTTGGGCGTCTATCTGTTTGATGAAAACGGAAGTATTGAAGCTATTCAAGACGAAACGACCCCGACAACGTATTATCCTATTCCAATTCGTTCTTTGTTCATTGGCGACAAAACGCATGGCGGATTGGAAGCCCCGGACAGCAACGCAATACAATGGGCGTTTTTACCGAACTATTCGGACGACCTCACAATTGTAACCCCGGATTTCAACCCGCTAACCGATTTGAAACCCGCAAACGGTTGACGATATGGCGGCAAAGGTTACAAAGGTTAAATTAGTTTGTCCGCCGCATGGTTTAACCGAGGAATTGGAGATTAAGCACGCCGAAAGGTTGTTGAGGATGCCAAACAACGGCGGTTGGCAGTTACCTAAAGACAGCGATTTTAAATTTACCAACGACAATGGGATTGAGTATAGACGAAATAAAAAAACGGATAACGGAGCCGAAAAAGCGCAAAACGATAAATAAGGCTATTTATCACCAACAGCGCATTAATTTTCACGCCCGCACCCGTATAACGTCGTTTGACATTTGCCAACCGATTACGGATTTTATGGCATTTGTTTCTAACCTATTGCCGCATGACAAATTTAAGATGTTCAAAACATTGTTCCGTTACCCCGTTAAAACAAACGAGGTAACGGGCGTTTGTTTTGATAAGTTGAGCCGGATTTTTGACGGTCGTAACCCGGCGTTCAATTATCAGTTCCAAAACCCGGAACAAAGGGACGATTGGGAGTATTACCGCCAAGACGTATTACACGAACCGGAAATTTGGAGTACAAAAGGATGGGAGTTTTTCCAAACCGAAATAAATAGCGTTCTTATTGTCGATATGCCGAGCGAACAAAACCCCGCCGACAAATACCCGCAACCGTATTTCTATTGGTTGCCTATTGCATCCGTGATTGATTACAGAGCTAACCCGACGACGGGGGTAATGGATTATATCATATTTAGGCAAGACGGGGAACGTATCGCAGTAATTGACGACGAACGTTATAGAGTTTTCAGAGAGGACAAAAACCACAATATCGGCGAATTGCTGATTGATAACCCGCACGACGTCGGTTATTGTCCCGCCCGTTTCTTTTGGAATGAACCGTTGAGTTTATCGGAACCCGACGTTAAGCAATCCCCGCTAACCAAGCAATTGGAGGCGTTGGATTGGTTTTTGTTTTATCATATCAGTAAACGACATTTAGATTTATACGGAGCATATCCGATATATTCCGGTTACGAACAATCATGCGATTTCAGTAACGGCGAAAATGGCGATTATTGCGACGGTGGGTTTTTGAAAGACAAGCAAGGGTTTTACAGATTGGACGCCGCCGGGCTTTTGATGCGTTGCCCCAAATGCGGGGATAGTCGTATTAACGGCGTCGGTTCGTTCGTTGAAATACCAATACCGGACGGGGATAAACAACCCGATTTGCGTAACCCGGTGCAAATGCTAACCGTTGACCGTGGGAGTTTGGATTATAACGTTGAGGAAGAAAACCGCCTAAAGAATGACATTATTACGTCGGTTGTTGGAACCAACGAGGAAATAACCACACGGGACGCATTGAACGAGCAACAAATACAGGCGAATTTTGAGAGCCAAAGCACGGTATTAAACCGGGTAAAGAAAGGATTTGAGGCGGCGCAACAATTCGTCGATGAAACCGTTTGCCGTTTGAGGTATGGCGGTTTGTTCGTTTCTGCAAAAGTCAATTACGGCACGGAGTTCTATTTATCCAACGCAACGGAGTTACGGGAACGTTACAAGGTGGCAAAGGAAAGCGGCGCAAGCGAGGCGGAATTAGACGCCCTACAAAACCAAATAATCGAAACGGAATACCGGAACAATCCAACCCAATTGCAACGTATGTTGACGTTGGCAGAATTGGAACCGTACCGACATTTGACCCGTAACGAGGTATTGGATTTGTACGACAAACAGATTATCAGCGAAAACGATATGCGTATAAAGTTGAATTTTGCTAACTTTGTACGCAGATTTGAACGTGAATATTTGAACGTGTTAGAGTTTGGGTATAATATGCCGTTCAACTCTAAGATAAATTTTATAACAAATAAATTTAATGATTACGCAAATGAACACAATGTTAAGTAGTGAGGTTTGGCAGGATATACAAGGTTATTCCGGCATATACCAAGTTAGTACATTAGGGCGTATTCGTAGTTTGAAAAAAGGGAAAATCAAATTACTAAAGCCTTATATCAACAATATGGGTTATGCTGTTTTATCTTTATATGCTAACCATAAACAAAAAACATATCATGTTCATAAATTAGTTGCTGATACATTTTTAGTTAGAATTGACGGCAAAAATTATATAGACCATATCAACGGCATTAAAACGGATAATAGAATTGATAATTTACGTTGGTGTACTCAAAGAGAGAACATTAATTTTGAATTATCAATCGCTAACCGAAAACATGCAATGCGTAAAGCGTGTGGAGTTTCTGTTAATCAATATGATTTAAGCGGTAATTATATTGCTACTTATGCGACATTAACAGATGCTCAAACGATTACAGGAATTGCGTATCAAAATATACGTGCGTGTTGTATTGGTAGATATAAAACAGCCGGAAAGTATATTTGGAAGTTTAACAAATAAATTAAAGCTATGCGAGTGAAAGTAAGCGAGGGCAAAACTAAAGACGTTGCGATTATCGACGTTACGCCCGAAAACTACATTGTCCCGGACAATGAGAAACATTTGTATCATTGCGTTATCGAAATTAAGAAATTCGACAGCGAAACGGGCAAACGGTTATCAATTCCCCGTATTCAGAAGTTCGGCAAAAAGGGTTATGAAAATAGCATTGCCGACAATCTGAAAAAGCAGGGTTACACGATTACCGTATTGCACGACCCCAACGAGTACATGAAAGCCAAAGCCGAGGCGGACGAAAAGGCAAAGGCAGAAAAAGCCAAAGCCAACGCCGAGAAAGCCGCCGCCGATGCCAAAGCGAAAGCCGAGGCGGACGCCAAAGCCCGTGCCGAGGAAAAGGCAGCATTGAAAGCCGAGATTTTGGCAGAACTGAAAGCGGCGGGAGTTATCCCGGCGGAACCCGCCAAAGAAACCAAAGCCGAGGACAAACCCGGAGCGAAAAAGTAACAGAGTATTAAACAATTAAAAAATACGATTATGGCACAGATTGCACAGCAGGACAATTTGGTTATTGAAGTAACAACAACCGCCGCCGCATTGGATGGCGACACAAAGAAAAAATTGATTGAATGTATTCAGGGCGGAACAATTACCGACGTAATTTTGGTAACAAAAGAGGCTGAAAAGAAAATCAGTCATGCACGTGTTGTTGGTTGGTTGGTTGACACAACCGGGGATTCCCCAAAATACACAATTGATATTATTAACGCAAACAGCGGAACAGTAACAGCAATCAAACTTAATTAATTCAAAGGGAAAGAATTATGTTAACGAGAGAAATTTTAGTTGCAAATGCGGCATTAGCCGGATTAACCGACGAACAAATTGCGGCAATTACAACATTGTCCGCCAACGACGAAAATAGCGTTATCGCCAAAAAGACGGGCGAAATTTACGGCGGATTGGATGCCGATATTTTGGCGGCGTCCAATATCGAAAAGAACGGAACCGAAAAGACGTTTGATTACGCAAAACGTGTGGTCGCCGAGCTAAAAACCAAAGCGGAAAGCGCAAGCGCATTGCAAACCCAAATCGACAGTCTAACGAAAGAAAAGGCACGTTTGGAAAAAGCCATTGCCGACGGTGCGACGGATGCGGAAACCGCAAAGGCATTGAAACAGGCGAAAGCCGATTTAACGGCGGTAACAACGCAGTTTAACGACCTCAAAAGCAAGTACGATGAAGCCGAAAAGAAATTCCAAACGGAGTTGTTCGGCGTTCGTATCGAGGGCGCATTGCAGACCGCAACCGCCGGGTTGAAATTCAAACCGGGATTGCCCGAAAGCGCAACAAAGGTTTTGTTAGCGCAAGCAATCGACAAAATCAAGGGTATGAACCCCGAATATATCGACGACGGCAAAGGCGGCAAAATCATTGCTTTTAAGGACGAAAGCGGCGCAATTATGCGCAACCCGAACAATCAGTTGAACCCGTACACCCCCGGCGACCTTTTGACCCGTGAATTGGAAACAATGGGTATTTTGGATAAGGGACGCCAAGCGGCGGGCGGCGGAACCAATCCCCCGGCGGGCGGCGGTGCGGGCGGTAATGTTACCGTTGATATATCCGGCGCAAAAACGAGGGTTGAGGCATACGACGTAATCGCAAACACTTTGCAACAACAAGGTTTGCAGATTGGAACGGCTGAATTTGACGCCGGAATGAAACAGGCATGGCAGGACAACAATATTGCCGCATTGCCGGAAAAGTAAAAGACAACACGGGTAAAGGGTAAACCCACTTTATAAACAATTAATTTTTTTAAACTATGAGTTTAATTGCAACAAGAGTACAGAATTGGCGGATAGAGAACCCGGAGTTAGACCGTAATATGTTCCGCCCGTGTGAGTACGGCGCATTGGATTTCTTCATTGAGCAAACCAACGCCCCCAACTCAATTATTAGCCCTAATTTGAGAGATAGGGCGTTAGTAAGTATCGGCAACACGGTACAAGTTCCGGTTATCAATTATGACGAAAACGTACAAGTTAGCAACGTGCGTTCATGCGTTATTGCTGATAATGAAAATACGTCCGCATTGGTAACGCTTGTTTGGGCTACCTATGCAATCGGGTTTACGATGGTTCCGGCGGCGTATTCAAACAATGAAATTTCGTATCAACATGATTTCATGCGCAAAATGGAGAAAACAACCCGTGCGTTGGCGGATGCTTTGGATAAAGGAGCCGTTGCCGCATTGGAGGCGAACAAAACGCAGGTTTTCAAAACTTTGCTCAATTACACGGAGACCGGAAACGTTATTCAAGTTCCAACCCAAATGGCAACCGAGATTTTGGGCGACATTAACCCAATCATGCGAGCGAATTGTTACCCGGAATATATCCACCTTATCGCAAATGCGGGGGTTGATAGCCTAATTCGTAAGTTGGCGCAACATGGCGTTTACAACGACGTTAATAAGCGCATGGAATACGATAACAAGGTATTGCATTATACCAACAACGTAACCGACGAATCGGGCAAAATGGGAACAATGTTTGCCGTTGCTGATGGAAACGTTGGTATCTTAACCCGTGTTGACCGTGAAGCATACCGCCGCACCCGTGCGAATTTCCACGAATGGGACATTGTACGATTGCCGTACATTGATTTGCCCGTTGGTTCGCATTATTATACCGCCGTGGGCGACCAATCGGCGATTATGGGCGACGCAACCGCCGATTTGACGTGTGCGGTTAAGGAGTATTTCGGTTTTAGCGTTGATGTTGCCTACATGGTAGCATATAACAGCAAGCCGGACACCGTGGCAAATCCGATTATCAAAGCCGAGATTGCAGCACGCAATCCGAACGAACCGTTAGGAATGCCCGTATATGTAACCAACGCCGGGGAATTTCCCGCCGGGGGTGCAGGCGCATAAGCCGGAAAACGGAACAATTATTTAACCGAGGGGACGGGGTGGTTATCCCCGCCCCCTTTTTTTAATTAATGATATGGAAAGTTGGAAAGTAATATACGATTTCCCAAATTATGAAATAAGTAATTACGGAAACGTGCGTAATAATACAAAGATAGTTAAAGCCGTTCCCAATAAGCACGGGTATAATGTTGTAGTATTGTGCAATGGTATTCGTAAATCTGTTAATATTCATAGATTAGTTGCGGCGGCTTTCATTCCGAACCCGGACAACAAACCATGTGTTGACCATATCGACGGTGACAAATCGAATAATAGGGCGGACAATTTGCGTTGGGTTACAACCAAAGAAAATTGTAATAATCCAATAACAAAATCACGCCTAAATAAAAAGATTGGCGAATATATGGTTGGGAGATTAGGCGGATTGCACCAACGAGCAAAACAAATTGCGATGTATTCCATTTGCGGCGATTTGATAAAAACATTCTTATCAGTAAAAGACGCACAACGGGAAACGGGTTTAAATGATAGTAATATTGTTAAATGCTGTAAGGGTATAAAAAAAACTTGCGGCGGTTATATTTGGGCTTATGTATAGGATTAAGGAAATACAAGATAAGTTATTGCACGTCGTCGGTTGGGAACAATCATATAATCCCGCCGAGGCAATCGCCGAGCAATTGACGGAAACCGAAAGCGGGTTATATTTTCAAGGGGCGCACCCGCTTGTAACGTTGGATAATATGGCGGCAATCGTCCCGGATAATTGGGGTTTTCAATACCCGGTTTGGAACGATACAAAGGAATGGAAAGCCGGAACCGTGGTACAATACGCCAACGATGCGGCGGGCAAACCTTTGTATTGGGTTGCTTTGGTTGATAACGTCGCCGAGGTTCCCGCCGAGGGTTCGACCTTTTGGGAGAAATACAACATATTATCCGACTATTTGGAACGTTTGACCCGCAACGGAATTTCCACGGCGGTACAAACATTTACCCAAATAAAGGGGTTGGATAAGGAAACAAAGAACCTATTGGAGCGTCGCACGTTCTTTGACGGTGCCGGACGTATCAGAGCAACCCAACCGAATAATCATAAGTTAGTAGGGTTTGAGATTATCCCGGTGCGGGCGATGGGAGTAACCGCACAAATACACCGTGTCGGCTTGCAAATGACGGGCGGAACCGGGGTTGTGAAATTGTATCTTTTCCATAGTTCGCAGATTGACCCGATAAAAACGTTTGATTTGAATTTTACGTTGACAAATGGCGGCTTTCAATGGTTTACATTGGAAGATTGTTTTTTGCCGTATATCAGCGACGCAAACAACGCCGGGGGTGCGTGGTTCCTTTGCTACAATCAAGACGATTTACCCGCCGGGATGCAAGCAATTAACGTGTCGAAAGATTGGAGCGGCGAACCGTGCGGAACGTGTACCGGGTACGGCAATATTGAGGCATGGCGGCAATTGACAAAGTATTTGCAGATTTCCCCCTTTATGTACAACGCCCCGGAAACATTCGCCGAATACCCGGAGTTATGGGATATAGCGTACACGATGTACACTAATACACTGAATTACGGGTTGAATTGTGAAATAACGGTAGGTTGCGACCTAACCGATTTTATCATTGAACAACGGTCGATATTCCAAACGGTAATACAACGCCAAGTTGCCGCAATCGCTTTGCGCACGTTAGCGATGAACCCAAATGTAAGGGTAAACCGGAACCAATCCAACGCCTCTAAAATGGAAATCTTGTATGAGTTGGACGGGAATGTTGAGGGACGCCCCGGCGGTTTGGGTTATGACCTTAAAAAAGCGTTTGAGGCTTTGCGATTAGATACGCAGGGGATTGACCGTATTTGTTTGAGTTGCAACAACCGGGGCGTTAAGTACCGGACAACGTAATTGCATTATGGCGGGGTTACAATCAATAATTGATTTACGCAACCGGGTTAATACGTTTAACGACGGGTTGACGTCCGGGTTGATTATACGGGAAATAATCGACGACGGAATGACAACGGCGTTTATCATTGATGCCAACGCCGAGGAACAATTATTTGAACAAGGTATTAACCGATTGGGCGTTGACATAATGGATTATCGACCTTATACCCCGCTAACAATAGCCATTAAGGAGGAAAAGGGACAACCGACGAACCGGGTAACGTTACGGGATGAGGGCGATTTTGAGAGTAGTTTTTATTTGGAAGTCGGCGACAAACAATTTGAAATTAAGGCGTCGGATTTCAAGACGGAAGATTTGATAAAAAAGTACGGGCGGCAAATATTGGGATTGACGAACGAAAACATTGCTAAACTGATTTGGCAATACGTTTACCCGGATTTGCTAACCAAAGCAAAAAAAACAATATACGGAAATGGATAAAGTGCCTATCATAAAGAACCCGGAGTTATTCGACCGGGTTATTGCAAATATTCAAAAGGGATTGGCGGACGGGTTGCCGTGGCTTAACTATTCCTTTGGACGTTCTGAACGGTTGGTTAAGTCCATACAAGGGAAACGATATTACACGCCTAATATTTACGTCGGCGGCAATGAATATATGTTGATTGCCCCGGATAGTAATATAGGGAATTTTTCATTTTTCGTGTTGGACGACCCGCAACAAATTGATTGGTTCCCCGGCGAACAAAACAAATATACAACGCCGTTTTCGGTTATCTTTTGGTTTGATATGCGCACGATAACCAACGACCCCAACAACCGGAATACGGAGGCGGTCAAACAACAAATTATGCGGGTATTGAATGGCGGTATTTGGCTTCGTTCCGGTTCCATGACAATAAACAGAGTGTACGCAAAGGCGGAAAACATATTTGCCGGGTTCACTTTGGACGAAATAGACAATCAATTTTTAATGCACCCGTTCGCCGGGTTCCGGTTTGCCGGGGAATTGGGAATTGATGAAACGTGTTTAACTGATTAAAAACAAAGTGTATGCAAGCATTTTTATTTTATACGGTCGTGGTTGCTTTGGTTGCTGCATTCGGTTTGACCTTGTTACGCAAATGGCAGGTTATCGAATGGGTACAAGTCCACGGCAACGAGTTTTTCGCAAAGATGTTTAATTGCGATTTCTGTTTGTCCTTTTGGGCGGGGGTTGCTTTGGCAATCCTTTTGGCGTTTATAACCGGGAACCCGACGTTGTTGTTGGTTCCCTTTTGTTCCACAATGATAACCCGTTTTTTGCTATGAAAACCGTTAAGATAGGAGAACGCACCGTTGAGATATACGACGCTATCGACGAATTGCCGATGTTGCGATTTCATAAGTACAACAAAATGTTGTTAGTTGATGCCGGGATTGGTTCCGATTTGCAGGATTTCGACACGCATATTGAAAAGGCGATAAGATACGCCCGGAGCAAAACCCCCGAATTGGCGGCAATCGAATTGGATAATATGCGGCAAAACGTGTATTTCATCCAAACCGGGATAAGCCCAAAGCATTTGGCGTTTGCCGTGTTGGTTAAATCAATCGACGGGGAACCGTGCAACGATTTATCCGACGATGGATTGCAAAAGGTCGTCGATATGTTCGGCGATGTTCCCGTTAAAGAGTTGACCGCCCAAATGGAAGCGGTCAAAAAAAAAATAGATGAAGAATTGCAAATGTATTTCCCCCGGTTGTTCGACGATGCGACGGTTAAAGAGTATTACGACGAATTGCGCAACCGCACAATGTTAATGTTGGATGCCATTATAAACGGCGATACAGAGGACAAACGGGCGGAAATTGATAAAATAACGACGATGTTGTTGTTGTACAATCGCCCGGTTGTTTTTAGTGGTTCCGATAACATGGAAATTCAGTACGATAAACAGTTTGAAAATATGTGTTTAACCATATCCCAACATTTGCACGTACCGGAGCCAAAGAAATACACCGTTTTAGAGTATTACAACGCATTTGAACGGATAAAGGAGTTGTTGAAACCAACCAAAAATAAAAACGGTGTCAAATAAGGCGATTTGCGGCATTGTTTTTCTTTGGTTGATTAACTACATGGAAAAGAAAAGATAATTCAATACGGGACAAATTGCCCGCAAATAACGTTAAGTATGGCAGATAATAACAACCCAATAAAATATAGCGACCTTGTAAAGCCCGACGATAGTATTACAAAGTTGATTGCGCAATTAGACCAATTGAGCGACGCATATATGAATACGTTGCAAAACATTAAGTCGGAAGCAATAACGGTTAAGGCAGCATTGGAGGGCGTAAGCGGGGCAACCGAGAGCGGACGTAAAACAATCCGGGGGGCGTCGAACGATACCGACAAATTGACACGGGCGGCACGGGATTTGGCGTTTGCAGAAAGCGAGAACGCAAAGCGATTGGCGGAATTGAAGCAAGCCCAAAAGGAGGCAAACGAGTTGAACAAATTAACGACCCGATTAAATCAGTCCGCCGAGGGTTCATATAATCGTCTTTCCGCTCAATACTCAATCAATAAAATATACCTCAATAACATGACGGTTGAGGAAAGGGAGGCGACCGAAGAGGGGCGCAAATTGGTTGCGGAAACAAAAGCGATTTACGAGGAAATGAAGCGGTTACAAGAGGCAACTGGGAAAACTTCCCTAAACGTCGGTAATTATTCCGATGCCGCAAAAGGTTTGACAACCCAAATAGAGAACCAAACGAAACAATTAGCATTGTTACGATTGGAGGGCAAACAAGGAACCGCCGAATATCAGCAATTGAGCAAAGAAACCGCAATTTTAAAAGATGCCGTTGCCGATGCGACCGCCGAGATTAAAAACATGGCGTCCGATACGTCCAATTTGGATGCCGTATTAGGTTTGGCGGCGGGTGCATCCGGCGGATTTGCCGCATATACCGGGGCAATGGAGTTGTTCGGGGCGGAAAGTGAGGACGTGCAAGAAGCACAAAAGAAGTTGCAGGCAGCAATAGCCATTACAACCGGAGTGCAAGCCATACAAAACGCAGTACAAAAACAATCCGCATTGATGTTGGGTATTTCCCGGCTACAAATGGCTGCATTGAGCAAAGCGCAAGTTTATAACCGCCTTGTTACCATGCAAGGAACAAAGGCAACGTTGGCGGCTACCATTGCGCAAAAGGCTTTCAATCTGATTGCCGCCGCAAACCCGTATGTTCTTTTGGCATTGGCATTGGTTACGGTTGTGGGGGCTTTAGTTCTGTTTGCCTCTAATACCGACAAATCGGCAAAGAACCAACAAAAACTTAACGAGGCGCAAAAGGTTTGGTTGGATTATCTGGAAACCGAGGCAACCGAAATGAACCGAGTTAGCAACGAACGTGTCGCCCAATTAAACCGGGAATTAAATATTGCCAAAGCCCGCAACGCTTCATTGTCCGAAACCCGAAAGATTGAGGACGAAATATTAGCCGAGCGCACAAAGGCACACAATAAAAGCGTTGGTTTTTACGGTCAAGAATTAGACGATTTGGAAGCGAACCGGGCAAAGTTGAAACAACTAAACGATATGTTGGTACAACTCAATAACGCCAAAGCCCGTGGAGATAAGAAAGTTTATATTGATGTTGATTTAGACGGCAAAATTGATAAAGTCAAGGTTGACGAAGCGATTGAAGCCGTGCAGGGTCAAATAGATAATACCGGGCGGGCGGTTGACATTGCCGTTAATCTGAAAACAGAGGGGGCGGATTTGGACGCCGAAAGAAAAATATTAGCCGCCCAACGCTTACAAGAAAACCGGGACGCCGCCAAAGCCGAAACCGACATATTACGGAAAGCCGAGGACGCCCGGATTGCTTTAATTAAAAACACGTTCGACCAACAACGGGCGCAACGCCAAGCCGCCAACGCCCGTGCGATTGCTGATATACAATTGCAGTTGAGAACGGAAACCAATTTAACGGTTAAGGCACGCAAAGCATTGAACGACCAAATTGTTTTATTACGGGAACAATTGGCGGTTGATATGATAGATATTGCCAACCAACAACGGGCGGCGGAATTGTCCGCACAACGGGCAACGCAGGACGCCCAAATTGCATTAATGGCAGAGGGGGCGGAAAAGCAACGGGAACAATTGCGGGTTGAGTATGAAAGGCAGATACAAGACATTAACACCCGGTTAGAAACCGAGCGGGGATTAACTGAAACACAAGTTGCCGAATTGCTTAACCAACAATTACTTTTGCAACAACAATACGCAAAGAGTTTGGGAGAATTGAACGACCAAATTACAATAGACCAAATGCAAGCCGCCGCCGACCGGACGCAATTACAATTAGACGCCGCCCGTGAGGGTTCGCAGGAAGAAATAAATTTGCGCATTCAGTTGTTACAGCAACAACGGGCAATCGAATTGGCGCAAAACAGACAATTAGCCGAGGACGTGCGCCAATCCGAGGCGGATATTAACGCCAAATATGACGCCGAGGTATTGAAGCAAACGACCGAGTTAAACCAACAACGGGCGTTAATGCTTTTCGACCAAACGCAAGCGTTGGAGGCGTCCGAGTTTGATTTAATTCGTAATTCCGAGGAACGCAAAACCCGGTTCCGGTTGGCACAAGAAAAGGCACGGTTGCAAAAGATTTTAGAGTTGAACAAAGCGGCGGGCGTTAAAATGACGGACGCCGAGGTTAAGACAATCGAAAATACCATTGCGAAAATCGACCAAGAAATTGAGAAAAGCAAAGGCGACGAACGGGGAAACGACATTTACGGGTTGTTTGGGCTGAATTTGGACGACGACCAAAAGGAGGCAATAAGTACGTCCGTTTCCTTTGCTATTGAGCAATTAAATAGTTTTTTGGATGCAAAGGTACAAGCCGCCGACGCCGCCGTTTCCGCCGCCGACAAAGAGGTTGACGCAAGCCAACGCCGATTAGATGCGGAATTAGAGGCACGGGCGAACGGTTACGCCAATAACGTTGCAATGGCACAAAAGGAATTAGACCAAGCCAAAAAGAACCAAGAAAAAGCCCTAAAGGAGCAACAAAAGGCGCAAAAGGCACAACAAGCAATCCAAACAATCCAACAAATCGGAAACCTTGTAACGGCGTCCGCTTTAATATGGAGCCAATTAGGTTTTCCCTTTGCAATTCCGGCTATTGCGATAATGTGGGGTTCCTTTGCCGCCGCCAAAATTAAAGCCGCCCAATTATCCAAGTCCGCCAACGCCGGGGGTTCGGAAAGTTACGGCGATGGTACGGTTGAATTGTTGGCGGGCGGTTCCCACCAATCCGGGGACGATGTGGATTTAGGAACCAAGCCGGACGGAACCCGGAGGCGTGCCGAGGGCGGGGAATTTTTCGCCGTTATCAATAAACGTAATTCCCGCCGTTTCCGTCGTTTAATCCCGGACGTAATAAATAGTTTGAACCGGGGGACATTCCCGCAAAAGTACCTTAATGCCTACAATACCGACGGCGTTAATGTAACGGTTCAACAAAACAACGCACCGGATTTGCGGGATTTGAAAGACGATGTAAGGGAGATAAAGGAACAAAACCGCCGCCGTCGTTACGTCGATGGCAACGGCAATGTTATTGAGGTTTACAAGAATTTGACACGTAAAATTAAAAATTGATATGAACCCGATTTATAGACATTCATTTGTAAATGCGTTTTTGGCAAACGGGGCGATAAGTAGCACGACCGGAAACATTAACGGGAATAATACAAATTACTATTATACCCGTACTTTTGTCCCGGTTAGTAACGTGTACCCCCGCAAATTGTTTCAGAATTACACGCCGCAAGCCGGGGGCGCATTTTACGACAGCAATAAAAAGATTATCGGCGGTTGGGGGAGCGACCCGACCGCCACAAATACGGAATTTGACATACCGAGCAACGCCGCATATATCCGGTTTAATGTGCATAAATTACAATACGCAAACGGGACGGCATGGTTGAGATTGGGAACGTTGGACGCCCCGAACGTCTTACAAGGTCAAACCGTGCATCCGATTTATAAGGACGATTTGGCAAAGGAGTACGAATTAGAAACCAACCAACGGTTTTATCGTGCCAAATTATCCGGCAAAATTACCTTTGTCCGGGATGATTACGACTATATAAACCGTCAATCGTTCGACAATGAATTTTTGTATTGCATTGAAAAGAGCGACGACGGCGGGCGTACATGGTTCCAATACTTTCAAGGCAAGTTTATGAAAACCGATTGCACGTTTACCGATTACGATAAAAAGGTTGTTGTACAACCGGACGCAATCGACGATTATAACGACGTGTTGGCGGGGTTGGAAAAGGAGTATAATTTAATAACGTTAGCCCCGACAATTCAACGGATAACGATAAACAAGCGTCCATTAATTCAAATATATGTGCCGGGGGATAGCGTTGTTTCTTGTTTTTTGGGCGGTACGAATTGGGAACAAGACGCAAACGCCACGACCGACCAAAACGCATTAGTACAAACCTATCATTTTGCTTTGTGCAATATATTGAAAGAAATACAAATTACGTCCAACGGTTCCCCGGCGGTAATATCCGGGCTTTATACCGGACGAATGGCGACGGGTGCAAGTGCGGACGTATTCGAGGGGAAATTATACCCGGAATTGAATGTTAATTATTATATCTATATTTCACAACAACGAATAAACGGGGGGTTGCCGTTTGGTATTGCTGTAGTTGAAATACGGAAACAATCCGACGATACGGTAATGTTTCGTTATCAAAAGGTAACGCAGGAACCGTTTGATACGTTGGAATTTGATTTAACCGCCGTTGAGGGTTCCGGGGCAACCGGAACAATGCACGCCGATATGAAAAGTTATAATATATATGCCCGGTATTTGTGCGACGTGGAGAAAATCGACGACCTTAATACATATCCATTGCCCGCCGATGATATAGTTGATAATAACCGTAATTATAGGCGTGCGATTGGTTACGCAATCGACGTGGCGTTTATTTCAAACAACTTTTCAGACACCCCGACCGAGTGGGGATTAGCGGACAACGGAAAGTATTTTGCGCCGCCCTATTCCATTTTCGGACAAACGTTTTATCCAATCGCCCGGTCAACGTGGCGTTATGCGTCGTTATGGTTTGGATTTTATTTGATGGATTGGATATTAGAGGAAAAAGCCCGAAAAGCATATACTTTGCGGGATGCGTTCCCGGTTGCGTCTTGTATATCTGTTTTGCTCAATCAGATTGCGCCCGGTATTACCCACGCAGCCACGGCGGAATACAGCCAATTTTTATACAGCGGAAACAACCCAATATCCGGGTTGAATTTCCGTTTGCTTGTATCACAGAAAACCAATATTATAAACGGGGAATATCAGCAACCCGCACAAAAAGCCCCGACAACCTTACAACAATTTACCAATATGTTACGGGATTGTTTCAAATGTTATTGGTTCATTGAGGACGGCAAATTTAAAATTGAGCATATCCAATATTTCCGCAATGGCGGTTCCTATTCCGGCGGGGCTATATTAAGCCACGATTTGACAAAGGAATTGAATTTGCGCAACGGGAAACCGTGGGCGTTCAACACATCGGAATATTCGTTTGATAAGGTCGATTTGCCCGAACGTTACCAATTTGAATGGATGGACGACGTTACGGCGGCTTTTGAGGGATTGCCGATACAAGTAATTAGCAAGTATGTAACGCCGGGAAAAGTTGAGGAAATTAATATATCAAACTTTACGTCCGATATTGATATGATGTTGTTAAACCCCGGCAATATGAGTTCCGACGGGTTCGCCTTATTTGCCGCCGTTCCGCCAACGTCCGGGTCGCAATGGATATTACCGTTTACCAAACAAACCGTCAACGGAGTTGAATACTATTTGCAAAACGGATATTTAGCGTTTATCAATCTGCAATCGCCCTATTGGATGTATGATTTACCCGCCCGTCGTGTATCAATAAACGGTTCCGAGGTTTACGCATACGGTATTGAGAGAAAGAAGAAACAAACGTTTAGTTTTCCGGCAAATGACGACCCAAACCCGATGCAACTAATAAAAACCTATATCGGTAACGGTCAAGTTGATAAATTAAGCGTAAATTTGCATAGTCGTTCAATTAAAACAACTTTGAAGTATGACACCGAATAATAATTTGTCCGTATTGCCGTTTTACGAGGGCGTACAATACCAAGATTATAAAAAATCGTATGCGTATGGCGACGTTTACCCGTTGTTTACGCCTATCAATAAGTTATTGCCGTTTCAAATCATACGTCCGACCCGCTCAAATAATATTGTTTATGCACGGTTGTACGATTATAAATTTACCCGCATATTGGCAGATATAAAAACGCCAATGATGGAAACCGGATTGCAAATTGTCCGGTTCCAAAATTACGGGTATGATGTTATTGTTTACCCCGGATTGTTGCCGATGGCTTTAGATTTCCCGGAGGGGCGTTATATGATTGGGATATATGACGGCGTACAATGGTTTTATTCGGAGGTTTTCACATGGATTGCCGGGGGAATGGATGGTTATTTATGCGTTGAATGGAGCGACGCCGCCAATATGGAGGTTGACGGCGGACAAATCGTTTACGAGGGCGTCCAATTCAAAAACCGGGTTTACGTGTGTGCCGAGTTGGGAAAGCCGGAATATAAGTTTGAGGAAGAGGGCGAAGAGCGGGACGGGTATTTTTTCCCCGAAAAACAAATATCCGAAAAGACGTTCCGGTTTATATTTTTAGCCCCCGAATACCTTTGCGACGTAATGCGGTTAATCCGTATGAGTGATTTTGTTACGGTGTATAGTCAAGGCAGGAAATACGATTGCGATACGTTTTTGATTACCCCTAAATGGCAAACGCAGGGCAATTTAGCGTCGGTTGAATGTGAATTTGAATGCGCAACGGTTGTTAAGAAAATCGGACGGGGCGTTATTCCAACAACCGGGGGCGATTACAATAAAGACTTTAATAATGACTTTAATAACAATGATGTAGTTTAATTTTTATCAGTATGGGAAATTACGAAGAATTGAAAGCCGCCGTTTCGTCCGTTATTAAAACGAACGGCAACCAAGAAATTACGGGTCAAGTGCTGCAAAACACGTTGACAACGTTAATTAGTCAAGTTGGGGCAAATGCGACGTTTGCCGGGATTGCCACGCCGGACACCGCACCGGGAACGCCCGACCAAAACGTTTTTTACATTGCGTCAGAAAATGGGACATATTCCAATTTTAACGGAATAACTTTGAGTAATGAGGTTTCTATATTTTCAAATAGAAATGGGAGTTGGGAAAAATATAATACAGGATTAGCAACACAACAACAGCTTTCTGAGTTAATTAAGCATATTGGGAGTAAAGGTGATTTTTTAATTAAATATCTTAACAACATTCATTTCGATAATAGTCTATGTAGAATTTCAAAAGACGGTTTTTACCTATCAAATTCTACTTATCTCTTTTGGATTTCAGGTAATAGCGATTACATAGCTGATGTTAGTACAGGTCGTAAGCTATTAGTTATTGACTTGAATATATTACTTGAAAATGGCCGAATTGTCAGAAACGAGAGTAATAAAGCTCTTTACATTTCGATAAATTGGAATGAATATCCTAACGTTATTAATATAGTAGATTTTAATTATTACGAAATCGATGCCAATTATACAAGAGGAACTAATTATATAGTTATAGGCTCATGGGATAATACTATATATACACCAGTTAATGTCTGCTCCCTTAATTATTATCTAAACCGTCATAATTATGAAGTCTCATTTTTCTTTAATGATGTTCCTTCAGCATTTTTCAGTGGAAATAGTATTGTTTTTAAAGAAGGATTCTTACTACGGCCTAAAGTAGGAAAATATTATTATATTGTAGGAGAAAGAAGATTAGACTTAAGTAGTGGTAGTTCTTGGTTTCTTGATTTGAGTGTTTTAGTTAATGCAAATCCCTCAAAAACGACCGCGTATTATGATGAGATAGATATTAATACTGAAGGTTTAATAATTAACGATGTTAATATAGGCGCAGAATTGACAAGAGATAATCCTGGATTTTTGAGATTAATAAGTGGCTATTCTAGTAGAAATATAAGAGCAGCAGTTTTAACTGACGGATTGTTTAGTGAATTTATTAATACCCAAAGAGATATTAATAATTCTTTAACTTTATTTTCTTTATCAGATGATATAAGCTTTGTGAATAATAAAGTTTATATAAAAAAAAGAGGATTTAGACTACAATTCCCTTCAACTAATAGATATATACTTGTCGAGGAATTTAATGACACTGATAGGTCTATATTAGAGCTTCCATATATTAATGCAGATTTAATGTGTATTAATTTGGATGTTCTTTTTACCAATATGAAAGATAATGGCTTTTATTATACTATAAAATTAGATACTGAAGGTTTGTTCACATCTGTAGATTACGCTCTTAACCTTGATGGACTATTGCCTTTGTACAATATGTATTATGGTAATATGTCATTGTCTGGGGGATTATTTAGCAATGTTCTATGTCAGCAGGGGAAAAGTGGAGTTAATTTTGAGAACTCGTATAAATATAATTCTGCTGATACATTATCTGCTATTTCTCCATATTTATACAGCTATGACTTAGAGAATGATAAAAGGACTAAAAGATTTAATATCGCATTTGTAACAGATTGCCATATAGAGTCTCACCCTAATGCTACAGAAAATCTTCAAGAAGCTATAAAATTTCTAAATTCAAAACCGATAGTTGGTAGTATTGATTATATAATTAATGGTGGAGATAATGTATCAGGGCAACAAAGCGGAGAAAAACAAAGGTCTGATATGAGATTGTTTACAGCCATTAATAAGCTTTCAACTGTATCTGTCCTTCCTGTAGTTGGGAATCATGATAATAATTATTGGTTAAATGATGGTTCTGCTAATTATATGGCTGATTGTATATCCCCAACAGAAATGAAAGAAATATTAATTGAGCCATTAGTTGGTAATGTAGATAATGCGCATACGGTTAGTAATAATACATATTATTATGTAGATAATACTGAATATAAAATTAGACTTATAATATTGAACTGTATGGATGTGCCATTGGTAGAAGGAGTAGATGGACGTAATAAATACGGAGGATTAAAAATTTATACGCAAGCACAAATTGATTGGCTTGTTAATACAGCGTTAGAAATACCTGAAGGATACGGTGTTATTATATGTAATCATACAATACCTACCTATATTTATGCAGGTTCGGATTTCCCTCAAGGAGTTAATACAATACCAGAAATAATAGACGCATTTAAACATGGCAAAAATATTAATAAAACTTTTAACGATACATCTGGTAATGGCTTTGACATTTCAGTTAATAAGGATTTTTCACAAAAAGGGCCACAGAATTTTATGTTTTGGCTAGTTGGGCATTACCATAGGGATATGGTAACAGAGAATGGTACATATACAGACCAAAAGATTATTGTTGGTATAAATTGCGGGTGCGTACAAGAAGGGGATATAACAAGAATACCTGATAATACAACAAAAATAGGATTTAATATTTTGTGTATAGAAAAAGAGAAAAGGAAAATATATAAATGTTTGTATGGAGCATGGCAAAATTCAGAGGGTACTAATAAAAGAGTTAATATTATTGATTTTTAAAAGTTTGTAGAATAGTTCGGGAAACTAATATAAATTATATGGAAAGAATAATAAATTGGGAACAATGGCGTATGATATTCGCCACGTCGTTAAGCCCGGTTTTAGCCTATTTAACCCCAACGGCTGGATTTATGTACGCATTGATTATAATGTTTGCTTTCAATATTTGGGCGGGTATGCGGGCGGATGGGGTAAGCGTAAGACATTGCAAAAACTTTCGTTTCAGTAAGTTTAAAAACGCTTTGGCGGAATTGCTTTTGTACGTTACTATTATACACGTTATTTATTCGGTAATGCTGCAATGTGGCGATAATGAAGCCGCCAAAGTAGTAATTAAATCGCTTACTTATGTTTTTATGTATGTGTATTTGCAAAACGCATTCCGCAACCTTATTAAAGCATATCCCACAAAGGTTGCGTTGCGTATTATTTACCACGTTATCCGGTTGGAGTTTACACGGGTATTGCCGAGATATTGGCAACCGATAATTGAGAGATACCAACGGGAACACGATAGCGATATTATTAACGATAAAGAAAAGGAGGGCGAACAATGAACCAAACAGAGATTTTAAAGTATTTGGAGGGGCAAAAAACAACCCGGACGATTACGGATTTGATTGTACATTGCACCGCAACCAAGCCCGGCGCAAAAGTCAACGTTGATGTTATCGACGGTTGGCACAAAGAACGGGGATTTAAGAAGCAACCCCAAAGCGGGCGAATTTGCGGTTATCATTTTGTTGTATTGCCGGACGGGACGATTGAAACCGGGCGTTATCTTTCCGAGATTGGGGCGCACGTTTCCGGGCAAAATTCCCGTTCTATTGGTATTTGTTACGTTGGCGGATTGGATGCCAACGGCAAAGCCGCCGACACACGCACCCCGGAACAAAAGGAGGCGTTAATATGGTTATTATCCCGATTAGTTGTTATGTTCCCGGACGCAACGATTAAGGGACACCGGGATTATTCCCCGGATTTGAACGGCGACGGCATTATTGAGCCGTGGGAGTATATTAAAGAATGCCCGTGTTTTAATGCGGCAATTGAATATAGTAACATTTAATTTTGTGCCATTATGACAAAGAAAGACAAAAAGGAGTTCGTTAATCATTTACACGGCAAACGCATGAAAAAGTATATAATATTGGCGGCAATCATTATGGCGGTTGCCGCCGCCTTTTGGGTACAACAAAGCCGTATTAAGCGATTGACCGCCGAACGGGATAAATACCGGAACAATACCGAAACGTTGTTGCAGGACGTCCGCACGTATCAAACAAAAGATAGTTTGAACGCCGCAAAGGTGGGTAATTTGGAGTTGAAATTATCCGAATATAAGAAGTACCGGGCGGACGATGCGGCGTTAATCAAATCGTTGCAGACAAAGAACCGGGATTTGCAAAAGGTTACGACGGCGCAAATGGAAACGATAAACGAATTACGGGCGAATGTCCGGGATAGTATTGTATATTTGTCCGGCGACACGGTTACGACCATATTACGTTGTATTGAGTATTCCGACAAATGGGTTGACTTTGACGGATGTATTATAAATAATACGTTTTCGGGCAAAATTATAACACGGGATAGCCTTTTAATAACGGAAAGTGTGCAATATAAGCGTTGGTTAGGTTTTTTATGGAAAACAAAACGGATAAAAAACCGTGAATTTGATATTGTTTCAAAAAATCCAAATTCAAAAATTACCGGGTTTGAAGTTATAACCATAGAAAAATAACTATCTTTGCAACAAACGGGGATAGGTTGGAGTAGCTACCAACCGAAAAGGGTAAAGCCAACAGCCCGTCCCCGTTTCTCTTAAAATGTTGGCTTACTTATAAAGTTGGCAAATATGGAAATTTGGAAAGATGTACCCGGATATGTGGGATTGTATCAAGTTAGTAATTTAGGTAATATCCGTTCACTAAGCAAAAAACGTGGTTGGTTGCAATTGCGATGTAGATTAATGAAAGTAAGAAAGAATAAACATGGATATTTACAGGTTCATTTAATGAATGGTAATAATAGGAAAACATTTAATGTTCATAGATTAGTTGCAATTGCTTTCATTCCTAACCCCGAAAACAAACCATGTATAGACCATATAGATACAGACAAAACAAATAATCATGTGGACAATTTACACTGGGTTACATATTCGGAAAATTCATTAAATCCAATAACAAACGCAAAGCAAAGAAAAAGAACCGGATGGTTAAAAGATAGATTTGGAGAAAAACACCCTAATAGTAATAGGGTATTCCAATATACTAAGGACAATATAATAGTTGCAGAATATGGAAGCGTTGCTGAAGCTATAAGACAAACAGGAATAGCAAATATAAGTTATTGCGCAAATGGTAAAAGAAAAACGGCGGGCGGCTATAAATGGAAATATAAAGAGTAATAAACCGGGGGTTGTAACAAGGCGTTGCAACCCCTTTTTCTATTGAGCCATTTTTAGACCGTTTCCGGGCATTTTATTTCAAAGTGGATAATTTACCCGTCCAGCTTGCAAAAGTCGCTTAAGTCGAAAATTCCAAGAAAATAACTCTTTTGGAACCAAAACAAAACTTTTTGAAGTTTAAGCCAAAAATAAAAGATAAAACTTTTGGTAATTAAAATAAAGGTTGTATATTTGCATCATCAAACAAGAACGACCGGGCGTTTTCCCGGAAAATAGAGAGCGAAACAATATGAATACTCAAAGCATTTATAACGGATTAGATTACACAACAAAAGAGATTAACCGCAATTTCAAAATCAAGGTAAACGGAATTGTAAACGGCAAAAAGGTTAATGTATTGGTTGGCGTGTCCGGTTTAATAAAGATTGTCGGCGACATTAAGTTAGTCAATCGCTTATTAAAACGTGCTTTCAATTGTTACGGAGACAAAGAGGTTTGCAAATTGCGCCGAGGCGTTAAAATCACTTTCTATTATCAGTAAACAACGACGGGGCGTTTTCCCCAGAACAATATAAATTTTCAATCATGGCAAAGTACATTTTAGTTAAGAAAGTAAAGGGAAAGAAATACGAGTACCAAGTTATTGACGTCGATAGTAAAGCGATTGTTTCAAAAAGAACGTCCGCCCGTGAATATGTGGCGTGTACCGCCGACGGGTCGTTTTATTTTGGGCGTTTGGATTTAATTGGCAAAGGCGACCACGGCAAACGGTTGAGCCATACGGCGGAAATATTGGCGAACCCGGAAAAGGCATACAAAAAAATGGTTGCTTATTTCACGCCGGATTATCGTAAACAATGGATTGCCGAGAACCCCGCCGAACAATGGATTGCCCGCAACGTTGAGAGCGCAACAAAGGAAAAGGAAAGATTAAACGCAATTGCGTATTTGCAGTAATAACAAGCCGGGGGCGCAATCCCCCGGCATAATCATTTAGAGCGATGAATAAAACGAAACGTTACCGATTAAGTCAAGAAATATATAAGATAATCCAAAATGCAAACGGCGGGTTATTTTTGCTTTATACCCGGCACAACCCCGGCGATATGTTAAACCTATTATTGGACGGCAACGATATTGGGTTGCTTTGTCAAGTTGAGAGCCGACACGACCAATATTATAAGTTTTGCAAAGTGATTAAGGAGGGCAAAAATGATATTAACAGAGGAACAACGGGAAATATTGAAAGGTAAGATTTGCCCGTATTGCCATATTCCAACCGAGTACAAAAATAGTATTGAGGTTTACGGCATTGATTACGGAATGATTTACTATTGCCCTAAATGCCGGGCGTATGTTGGCGTTCATGCAGGAACCGACCGAGCAAAGGGGCGTTTAGCAAACGCCGAGTTACGCCGATGTAAGATTGAGGCGCACCGATATTTTGACGAAATATATAAGCGTAAATTAATGAAGCGTTCCGAGGCGTACAAATGGTTATCCGAGCAATTAGGATTACCAACGGAATACACGCATATAGGAATGTTTAACCCGGAAACGTGCGCAAAGGTCGTGGACGTTTCAAAAAAATATTTGGAAACCATGCGATTTGCATTAAGAAAACAAGATAAGATAAAAGCGCATTATGAGCCGCACGGCGACGAAATGTTGAACCGAATAAAAGAGAGTTTAACCCGGTATTTTTCCGCCGACCGTTCGGATTTCCCGGAGGGATTGCGGGACATTGAAAGCGATTATAATCAATTGCCGGGGGAACCATACCCAACCATTGCGATAAACGACGCCGGGAACCCGGAACGTATGATTGAGTTTTATGTTACCGGGAAACAATACGACGTTTACCATGTGGCATTTAAGGGATTTACAAAGGGTTAATATATGGCAATGATAAAAAGAAATTGCGATAATTGCGGCAAAGAATATAACGCCGATACCCGGAATTTACGCCGGGGTTGGGGACGTTGTTGTTGTAAGAGTTGCGCCGCCCAATTGAGAGAAAAGAATAAACCCGGATATAACCCGGAACGGGTCGCCCTAAACAATGCACGCCGGGAATGTTGGACGGATTGCCCGGAACCGGAACGTTACCCGTTAAGTTATGACGGGGCGGATTTCGACCAATGGGGGGATTGTGAATTTGGAATACATGATTAAAAGAGAAACCCCCGACGCAATGAAGTAACGCCGGGGGTTGGTACGCAGTAACCGAGAGCGATGTTGTAAGGTTATGCGGTGCAACAAAATTAGTGCTTTTTATCTGTATTACAAGCATCCAACATTGAATAAATAAAATATTAAAAGGTTTTATTTTTGGTAATATAGATTTTATTTTTACTTTTGCAGAAACAAAAACCCACCGGGGGATTACCCGGCAAAGATATGAGAATAAAAGAGAGCGATTTATTAAAACAATTGGCGACCGATAGCGGGAAAACAGCCAAACAAGTTTCCGAAATTGTCGTTTCGGAATTACTCAAAAACAAAGTTATTGAGGACGACCCGGACAATTGGGGCGTTTCCGTTTTCGATGCAATAAACGAGGACGTAACCGAGGAACAAACCGCCAATTGTTATGCGGCGATTTCCGAGGCGTTGGGCGTGTATCTGAAACGGGTATATTTCATTGTCCCGGATTTGGATTTAATGGGTAATGAAGATTGCCCGGAGTGCGGCGGCGAAATGGAAGTTACCGACGGGGAATATAAACAGACCGGAGGCGACGGATATTTGACCCCGCCGGAATATACCGCAATTTGGGAGGAAAAAACGTGTACGCATTGCGGACACAAAGAGAGTAACGAACCGAGTTATTAACAATAAAAGACTAAAGAAATGGCAGAAATGACGAAATTAAGAGTAAACGAGGCAATCGCACGGGCGCAAACCGCCGGGATTAAGGTTTATAAAAAAGAGGTTGCCGCCCGTTTATGGGAGGGACGCACCGAAAGCGCACAACAAGTTAATATGACAAACTTATGTAACGGTACGACCAAACAGATACGCCCGGAATGGGTCGTTATCATTTGCGAAATGTGTAATTGTACCCCTAATTATTTGTTTGGTTATGAAGAATAACGGGTTACAATGGTTTGAACGCATGGCGGACGTTATGTTTTCCGATAGGTTCCAAGCGAAAGCGATTATTGCGACATTTGGGACGTTGGGCGTTGTTTGTCTGATTGGCGCATTTTGGAACCCGTGGCAATTGATGTTTGCGGGTCTGTGTGCCGCAATGGTATTATGTGGATTTTCAGAATTAAAAAAGATTAGAAAATGAGAGCGAACAAAAAGAAACCGGAAAACCCGGTACAAAAGACGGTTGAAAGTTTGGGAGCCGTTCCCGCCGACCAATTCCCGGAAATTACCGAGGAACAACAACAAATAATCCCACCGTTTGAAGCGGTCGAGGTTGAACAACCAACCGGAATATTTGAGATATTGCCGGGCATGACGGTTGAGGAAATGACGGCAATGTTTTTTGATGAAAAAACGTTGATTGAACCCCCGTATAAGGTTTGGCAATTGAATAGTAAGGGGCACCGCTATTATTACCGATACGACGACAACGGGAACCCGGAGTTTTTCCCGTCGGTTACAACGATATTGTCCCAAACGTTACCCAAAGCCCCGCACTTGATACAATGGATTGCAAACAAAGGCATTGAGGAAGCGGAACGATACAAAGGCGAACGGGCGGCGTATGGTACGTTTATGCACGCCGCATTTGAGGAATTATTAATTAACCGGGCTTATGATTTGGACGGGTTAAAAGGCAAACTAAAGGAATATATAGAGGTTTACCGATTGCCGGACGACTTTATTTATTACGCCGACGATTTGAAAAAGGACGTATTGGCGTTTGCTCAATTCGTATTAGATTACGACGTTCGCCCGTTGGCGGTTGAAATTGCGTTAGTGCATCCATATTATAAGTATGCCGGAATGATTGATTGCCCGTGTACCATGTTGGCAAAGATAGGCGGCGACGAACGTATTAACGCAATCGTCGATTTTAAGAGCGGGCGCAAAGGTTTTTACGAGGAAAGCGAGATACAATTAGGAATGTACCGGGATATGTGGAACGTCAATTTTGAGCAATTCCCCGTTACACGTATTTTCAATTTCAGCCCGAAAGATTGGCGCAAACGTCCGTCGTACAATCTGAAAGAACAAACAGATAGCCCCAATATTCGGAAAATCCCGTATCTATTGGAAATTGCAGCCATTGAGGACGAAAAGAAAGATAATACGTTTACGTCGGTTAATGGTATGGTTTTATTGGATAATGCACCCGATTTGACGCAAAACGTAATATCCTTATCGTTGGCGGAATTGATTAAAACGAAAGCCCCAAAGGAGGCAACCCCGGACGAAAACACGGACGCCGCCGAGAAAGTCAAGGCGGACGCACCGGAACCGGAAAAGGAGCCAAAGAAAACAACCATTGTTAAACGTGCGCCCAAAAAGGCAAAGGAGGCGGAAAAGAAAGCCACCACGGGCAAAACGACCGCAAAGCGGGGTAATGCCACGGAAAAGAAAGTAAAGCCCGCAAACGAGCCTAAAAAGCCCAAAAATGAGAGTAGGAAAAAGATGTTGAACGACGACCCCGAAATTTGATTGAGATATGAAAGGAAGAATAAAACGACCGGAGGCGCAACAATCCCGTTTGATATTGCCCCGTGTTGGTCAAATAAAAATCGGTATGAAAAACGCAAACGGTTATCCGCAAAGCGTTGATTACTTTATACCAACGGGAAAGTATGCCGGATTATTTACACAAGCATACGGCGAAAAGCCGCAAACAATACAAATTGTTTTCCCGGACGACGACCCGGCAAAAGTATGTAACGAACGTTACGAATACCGGGACGACGACGGGCGATTGATTGCGGCGGGCGATGGCGACACGTTCCAAGTATGGGACGGAAAGAAATACGAAACGTTGACAACGGAAAAGTACCCAAATTTAATGCAGTCAATAACGAAGCGTTACCCGAATAAAAAGAGCCGCCAACCGGATTGCGACGGTTGGGAGGTTACATTAACGCTAAACTTTATTGTTCCTTTGGTTCGTGGGGTTGCCGGGGTTTGGCAATTCGCAACAAAGGGTACGGCGTCCACAATCCCGCAAATTCGGGAAACGTTCGACGGTATGTTAGAGGAACGGGGATTTTGCAAAGGCATTATCTTTGATTTGAACGTACAATTTGCCACAACTCAAAAGCCGGGAGACCGTTCCCGCTTTCCTGTTGTCTCATTGGTTCCTAATGAAAGTGCGGATAATGTTTTGAAAGTGCGCAAAGCGTGGGAACCTGCAAAGCAATTGGATAATGAATAAAAAATGCTATATTTGCGTCGATAAAACAAACGACTACCACCGTTTGCAAAGTATTGCTAATTTATTTAGCGCAAAGCCCGTTTTCCGGTGTGTGGTAGCCCGGATTGCGGGCTTTTATATTTTAATTATGGATTTTATTATAAAAAACAAATGGATTAACGAATTGCATTTGAAAGGTAATAAGTTAATGTTGTATGCAATGATACACGCCTATTGTGTTAGATATGGCGAGTATTCAAAGGGTATTTTGTATTTATCCAAATGTTTAGGGATAAACAAAAGCACTGTAATTGATTGCCTTAAATGGTTATGCGAAAAAGGATTATTAATAAAATCAGTTCAGCCCGTAGCAGAACCGGATGTTTATAAAATATCAATATTATGAAATACACGATATTAATAAACCAATATGCCGCCGTTAATAGCGGTTTAGATTTAGATTTAATAGATTTGGCGATTTTTGATTTTATAAAAGATTTCGCCAATTGTGCAAGTTGCGTTAAGATGCACACCCCGGAGGGAATATATTTTTGGATTTCCCACAAGTTAATATTAGAAGCAATGCCGTTATTGAATATAAAGACAAGTCAAGGCATGATAAAGCGTATTGATAATTTGATTAAAGCCGGAATTTTACAAAAACATCCTAATTGCGAATTGTATAACAAAACTCTGTATTGTTTTGGTGAAAATTACGAGTTACTAACATTTACCGAAAAGGCAGCAAGGATATTAACCGGAGTTGATACCCCTAAACAAAAGTTGATGCCCCCCATAAACGAAAGTTTAGGGGTACCCATAAACGAAAGTTTAGGGTATAATAGTAATAATATAGATAATACAATAAATGATAATGAGAATACCCCCAACAACAATGTTGTCGGGGAATTATTCCCGGAAGAACAAAAGGTTGAGGAACCAAAGGAGAAAAAAACGTTATTCCGTAATTCCGACGTTTACAAAATGGTTAAATTTGAAAACGGCGTTGGCGTGGATTATTCAGAGTTTGAAAGTAAGTTTGCGACACCGGAATTTGAAAAGGTCGATTTGGTTTATTACTTTCATTCGGTTAGCGATTGGAGCGACCAAAAGAATATGAAGCGCACTAAAAACGGTTGGTTGGCGACCGTCCGCAATTTCATACGGGGGGACGTCGAAAAGAAAAAGTTGCATTTGAAACCCGAATACAAAGCCCCAACGCAAAGATTGAACGTTGCCGGGGCTATTGAGTATTTGAAAGATGATTATTAACAATGGAAGCATTACCCGAAAAGACAAACAGATTGCCACAAACGTTGCCCGAAAAACGACAATCCGCCGCCGTTTTGCTTTATAGCGGAACGGCAAAAGCAATTGACGTTCGCCGGGCGATGGTTGAGTTACCGGAGGTTGCCAAAGCATTAACCCCGGTCGAAAAATATATTTTCGTGGCGTCCACAAAAAAACAGATTGCCGAGATTGACGACGAAACGTTGATTGCTAAAACCGGGCAAATGTTCCGGTTTATCGCAATGGACGTGGGGTTTATCATTCCCACGGAAAACCGGGACGATTGGACGTATATTTGTACCCGGTTGTTGGATTTGCTCAAACGCTATTATTCGCAATTAACATTATCCGAGGTTAAATTAGCGTTTGAATTGCTGATTACCGGGGAATTAGACGACTATTTGCCAAAGGATAGGGACGGCAACGCCGAACGGAAACATTACCAACAATTCAACGCCGATTATTTCGCAAAGGTATTGAACGCATATTGCCGGAAACAAAACCAAGTTATCGGCAAAGCATATACAGCGTTGCCGGAACCGAAAAAGGGGTTAAGCCCGGAGCAAATCCGGTATTATCGCAATCAATCGGTTATGACTTGTTTAATGTGTTTTATGCGCTATAAATATACCGGGCGTTTAGTGTTTGGATTAACCGACGAAATGTTTGTTTATAATTGGTTGTTGGGCGTTGGGTTAGCGGATGAAGTGAAAGAAACCGAGGACGACCGGAAAGAAGCGTATAACAGATTTTTAGCCCGTGCCGCCCGTGGGTTCGTTAATGAATTTACGGTTTACCACGTTCGGAAACAAGGAACCCAAAGCCCGGAAATTGATTATACAGCCTTTGAGGTTGCCCGGCGTAAAGAGATTAAACGGACGTTCGACCGAATGATTAAGGACGAAATTTATATTTACCATTATTTGAAATTTGAAAAATGAAAATAGATTGTATTATAGGCATAGACCCCGGAAGCAATGGGGGGATTGTGGTTTGGCGACCCAACCACAACGCAACGGCAATTAAGATGCCTAAAGACATTAACGAGATACGGGATTTTCTGAACTATTACAAAGAGATTTGCATACCGATTATCTTTTTGGAAAAATTGAGTGTTCGCCCGGACGACGTAACGGTTGGCGATACCGGGGCAAACATGGGTAAATTGTACCGCATACAAAAGATGTTGCAAAACTTTGAGCATTTGAAAGCTATTATAACCGTCGCCGAAATACCGTTTGTTTTGGTTAATGCGATGAAGTGGCAAAACGACCTTAAATTGCGTATTAAGGTAAAAGGGAAAAAGGAGGAAAAGGCAGACCGCAAACGACGGTTCCGGGATATTGCCGGGAAATTATACCCGGAGATTACCCCGGCGTTATGGAATGCGGACGCAACGTTAATAATGCACTTTGGACGGTTCATTTTACAGAATAACCCCCGTTGGGTTTTGGAAAATTTGCCCCAACAAATGCACAACCGTTTATTTTAAGCCCGTAGGGGCGTTTAATTATTCAAATGGTTACTTGTATGGCAGACGAAACAAAAGCCCCGCAAATCGAAAATCCCGAAAAAATAACGGCAAAAGATTTGGCGGAAATGGTAAAACAGATGCGGCACAACCAACGACGTTGCCAACGGAACCCAACCCCGGAAAAATTGGCAACGTTGGAAAGTTGGGAACGCAAAGTTGATGCGGTCGTTGCTGTATTGACCGATACACAAATGAAATTGTTTTGATATGGACGAAATGGATTATATCTATTTAGGCGACCGATTGACCCGCCCGGAATTGCGACGTATGCCGTGCCGGGCGGTTCGTCGTTCCGATGGTAAATGTATAAGAGGGCGCAACGGCAATATGTTAGTTGAGTTTAACGGCGGCGGTAAATGCGTTGTTTTGGGGCGATTATTGCGGAAAATAAAAAAATAGCCGAAAATAAAAAATAAAAGTTTTGGTATATCCATTATTTTACATATATTTGCGGCATGAAAAAAGGTAAATACTTAATAGAATATGATTGTTACGTTGCTGAAAATGGCAATATAACGCAAAATGATAAGGAAATAAAGCCTTATTTGAACGGTGGCTATATGACTGTAAAATTAAAAATCAATGGTTTAAAAGTTATGCGGGTTCATAGATTGGTTGCTTTGGCGTTCATTCCCAACCCGGACAATAAACCATGTGTTGACCATATCGACGGGAATAAATTAAATAATCATGTTAATAATTTACGTTGGTGTACTATTGGCGAGAACCTAAAATTTGAGAACGTTAAACGTGTATCAAAATTATATCCCGTTAAACGTATTGATAAATTAGGTAATATTGTATGTTTTGATAATATTTTAGATGCGTGTGTTTTTCCTTGGCAAAAGTATGTAATATTACAGGTATGTAACGGGAAAAGAAAAACATACAACGGTTATAAATGGGAACATAACGACCCGGCGATTTCCGGGAAATAAATAAATTTAAAGAGCGATGTATATTAAGAAATTGGAATTGTTGAATTTTCAAGTTATCAAAGAGTTCAACGCAGATTTTGAGGGTAATGTATATTTCATTACCGGGGACAACGAGTTAGGCAAATCAACCCTATTAAAAGCAATCGGCGCAATGTTGACCGGGAACCGGGACGCCGTGTTGAAAAATGGAGAGGACAAAGGATTTGCAAAAATGGTAGTAGGTAACGACGGCGAAAATTACGAAGTCGAATTAAAGTTTACCAAAGCCAACCCACGTGGGACGTTATCCATAAAATCACAAACAACCGGGATGCGTTCGGATAACGTTTCAATGTTGCAAAAGATTTTCGGCTACCAAGATTTTGACGCCGTGGAGTTTTCCCGTTGGAGTGAAACCGCCGAGGGACGCCGCAAACAAATTGAGGTTGTAAAGGCTTTGTTGCCGGAAAAGGTGCGCACCCGAATTGCAGAAATTGACGCCGAGGTTACGACCGTTAAGGACAAACGAAAGGACGCCAACGCCGAGGTCAAGACGTACACAACCATTTGCGCCAACGCTGAAAAGCAATTGAAACCCGGCGACGTCAAAACGTATGCCGAGAAAAAGGATATTACGGCGTTGATGGAAGAACAAAACGAAAATGCCCGGTTGATTGAGAAAGCGAAAACGGTACGCCAAGCCCGGCAACAAAGGATTGAACAATTGGAGGCAATCCCCGGACGAATTAAAGAGGCGGAAGAAACCCGAAAAAGTAATATTAAGGCAATCGACGACAAATTAGCCGCCGAGGAAAAAGAAGTTGCCCGGATAATTGCCGAGGCAAACGCCCGGTTGGAAAAAGCCAAAGAAGATGCGAAAGCCAACAAAAAAGCCATTGAAGACGATTATAAGGAAACGTTGCAAGTTATCGTAAATGACAAATCCGAGTTTGTGAAACGTAAAGCGAATGCCGACAAATGGTTAGAGGAATACGAAGCCAACAACCCGGAACAATTAGACACGGCGGAACAACTGAAAAAAGCCGAGGAACACAACCGTATCAATGCGTTGGTTGTGGATTACATGGCAAAGAAGAAACAAAAGGAAGCCGCCGAGAAAACCGCCCGCACGTTTGAGGACAAATTAGGCGCATTGGCAAAGGAGCGGGAAACGCTTATTGCCACGTCCAAATTACCGATTGCCGGGCTTTCGTTCACGGACGACGGTTTAGAGTTAAACGGCGTGCCGTTCGTCGCCGGGAAAGTTTCAGATAGTCAAATCATGGAGGTTGCCGCCAAACTAATTATTGCAAGCAATCCGACGGTTAAGGTATTCCGCATTGCGAGGGGCGAAAGTTTAGGCGAAAAGCGTTTGCAGGCGATTATAGATATTGCAAAGGCAAACGGTTTTCAAGGGTTCATTGAGGAAGTAAAGCGGGGACAAACTGATTTAGTCGTTGAGGAATACACGGAAAACGAATAATAACCGGGGGCGGGCTTTCCGTCCCCTTAAAATCTAAAACAATGGCATATACATTGAACGATAATTTGAAACGTTGGGCGGAACAATACGAAACCGCCGAGTTTATCCAATCCGACCCGGTGCAAATCCCGCACCGTTACGATAGTCGGGTAAATATTGAGATTAGCGCATTTGTTACGGCGTGGATTGCGTGGGGTTCCCGCAAACAGATAATCCAAAAGGCGGATTTTATCGACCGGGAAATTTTCAAGGGTGCGCCGTATCATTACATTGTTGGAACCGATACGCAGGGAACCGCCCCGGAATGGAAGCAATACAAAGGCAGTAAAGAGAATTTTTATAGAACGTTTACATACGCCGATTTTCACGACCTTTGCGCCCGTTTGCACCATGTATATACAAATTGGGAAAGCATGGAGGCGGCAATAAAATATTCCCACGAAATAAACGGCGAACCGTCGTTGCAAACCTTGTTTTCTTTGTTTGGTTCGGTTAAAGGTATTCCCGACGGTACGACGCAAACGGCGTGCAAACGTCCATGTATGTTTTTGCGTTGGATGTGTCGCAAAGGTTCCCCGGTTGATTTTGGATTGTGGGACGTATGCGACCCCCGTAATTTGATTATTCCATTAGATACCCACGTACATAAACAGGCATTGCGGTTGGGGCTTGTAAAACGCCGGACGCCGGATTTGCAAACAGCCATTGAGATAACCGACCGTTTCGCCGAGATATTCCCGGACGACCCGACAAAGGGAGATTTTGCGTTATTTGGTTATGGAGTGAACAACGGTAAAGTTGCACCCGTTACGGCGGAACCGGAGCCGGAAAAAGAGCAACACCAACCGCTGGTGGCTGATTTGTCGATTGCGGACGTTTTGAAAATGCGATTATTTTACGATAATGCCGCCGCCGAAATTCGGGATATATGGGAAAAGCGAGAAAAAGCCCGTAAAGAGTTGAAGCCGGGCGAACGTTTGCAAGCGCACCCAATCGACAAATTGCACGCCGCCGGATTGTTGGAGCCGGGCGAATTTGTCGTTACGTTCGCAAAGATTATGGATAAACGGGAAACCCGATTGTCAAGCATGGAACGGGGCGTTATTCATACTTTAGGAATGACGGCATTTAGTAACACAATGCAAAAATTAATAGCCGATGAAAAAGCGAGAAATAACAGCGACGGGAACAATAAACAATAACGGCGGGTTGGCAATGTACATGGGGGAATTAAACGAGTTTTTCAAGGGTTGGAAAGGTTCCCGCATTATTGCCCGGTTTATTGTTGCGTCCCCCGGTTCGTCCGAGGCTTTGAAAGGGTATTATTTCAACTATGTTGTACCGACGTTTAAGCACGCAATTTGGGAGGCGGGCGAACGTCTTACAGAGGAACAAACCGAACGACGTTTGCGGGAGTTTTCCCCAATTATGTACGTTGAACGGGTCAACGAAGAAACGGGGGTATATTCCCACGATTTGCGCACCGTGGCGGATTTGTCGAACGCCGAGTTAATCGAACATATCGAAACGCTCAAACAGATTGCCGCCGAGGAATACAACACGTATATTGACGACCCCCGAACGTTGTAAGGTATGTTTTGCAAGTGTAACGGAAAGCGTAAGAATTACCCGTTGGCGGGTTGGCGGATTATTCGCCACGAATACACGCCAAAGCATTACAGCCGGATAAAGTGTTTGCGTTGCGGGTGCGTTTGGATTACACGGGCAAAATATGTTGAGCAAACGCCCAACGACGACGGGCAAAAACGATTATTTAACGAATAAAAAAGTAACGAGAGTATGAAATTTGAATTAAAAGACATTTGTTTTTTTGATTGCGAAACAACAGGAGTACCCGCAAAGGGTTTGAAATGGGATGCGGATTTTAACCAATTCCCGCACGTCGTACAATTGGCGTGGGCGTTCGGCGACAAAGAACGCAGTTTTATAATTAAGCCGGACAATTACGAGATACCGCCGGAAATAACCGCAATACACGGAATAACGACCGAACGGGCAATTGCCGAGGGTGTACCGTTTGCCGAGGTTATCGACGAATTTTTGACGGATGCCGCCGCCGCACCGCTTGTATGTGCGCACAACATTTATTTCGATACGTCGATGTTGAAAGCGAACATTTTGCGTTATTGCGGCAAAGAGTATTACGACGCCAAAGCCGAGGACGCATTGCACAAGGGAAAGCGCATTGATACAATGATGAAAACTATTAAATTTGTCGGCGCATTGTATTCAAACGGGCGACCGGGAAAATATCCCAAATTAGAGGAATTATATAGTAAGTTATTCCCCGGCGAAACATTCCCGGCGCATGACGCATTAGAGGACATAAGGGCGTTGCGCCGTTGCGTCCCGGAATTGGTTAATTTGGGGATTATTGAGTTAGCGCAAAAGGAATACCCGGCGGAACAACTCAAAGCCCAATTTGAGCCGGAAAAGCCCAAAGGCGGGCGCAATATTGAGTTCCACGACCCCAACCCGGTAACGGAACCAATCGGAACCGGGGAACCCGTCCCGGAACCAACCCCGGAACCGGAACGCCCGGCGGTTCCGTCGAATAGTAAGACACGGGAATTGTTGGACGAAAACGAATTTTGATTAAAACCGTGCCGGGCGGATTCCCGGCGACAAATAATATTATAATATGAACGAAGAAAAAAAAGCCGCAAACGTTATGTTAATACCAAGTGAAAAGGCGTTTGCATTGTCGAAAGTAAAGACATTAAAGGACGGCGGGTTAGACGTACATTATGAAGTTACCGAAACAATCGGTAATGAGAGTTACACGAACAAATACCACGTCGAAAGTGCAAAGGACATACACCCGGATTTGCGGGATTGTTTCGACCGTTTGCGCCCAATCATGGGACGGATTTTTAATATTACGTCCTTTCTTTCAATGGTTGAAACGTCCGATTTCAAAGCAACCAAAAAGCAAAGCGAGTTATCACGGGATTTTGCCGACGAAATGTTGAAAAACATAGAGGTTCGGGGCGTGTCCTTTTCCGGTCAAGACGATAACGTAGGGGTTGTTTTAACCGGGTTGTTTACCGTGTCTAACAATCAGAAAACCGCAATCAATTCGCCCCGCCTTAAATTCAATACGGAAACGTTCGGGTTTGAGGAAGAATTAGAAGAAATTGCCGCCGACATTGAAACCGAGGTTTACGCCTTTCTTTTCAAGGGCAAAAAGGCGCAATTGGAGTTGTTCGGGGCTGATGGCGAACCCGCACCCGGATTGAATGCCGAAAAGGTAGAGGATAACGGATTGTTCCCGGATATTAACGACCCGGCGGACGACCCAGAACCGAACGACGAAACGGCGGAAATGTAAGAGTATGGAACCGTATTTGTTGACAGACCGGGACGAATACAATTATTGCATCCAAAGGGGGTATAATCCCCTTTTGGATTTGCGTAATTTCCGCATGGATATTCGTTTGAGGGTTGAGATACAACGGGAATTGTTCGGGCATTGTATTACGGGACGGGGTGCAAATATAATGGCGGCAAATGAACGTTTTTTTCGTTGGATATGGGATAACAAGCCGCACCAATGCGAGGAATGTTTAAAGCCATTGCGGAATTATTCCGCCGTTTATTGTTCCCACATTTTGACCCGTGGAGCATACCCGGAAATGGCGCACGATGCAAGAAATATTAATATATTATGTTTTGAACATCATTCACTTTGGGAAAATGGAGATAAAACGAAAATGCGTATATATCCCGGTAACATTAGATTGATTGAATTAATGAAAAATGAATATGCAAATTTGGAAAGATATTGAGGGTTACAAAGGGCATTATCAAATTTCTAATTATGGCAATGTTCGTTCCTTAAAAAAAGATGCGTTTTTAATGAAAGGTGCATATTTGAAAGGATATAAAATAATTAGTTTATGGAAAAACGGAATCGGTAAAATGTTTCGTATTCATAGATTAGTTGCGGCGGCATTCATTCCGAACCCGGAAAACAAACCATGTATCGACCATATCGACGGCGACCGAGCCAATAACCATGCGGACAACTTGCGTTGGGTTACAGTTAAAGAGAATCAGAATAACCCAATAACAAAATCTAAATGGATTGGAAGAAAAGCAAAACCACACCACGAAAAAGCGATTGAGCAAATAAAAAACGGTATTGTTGTAAATGTGTTTGTTAGCATACAAGAGGCAGCCCGGAAAGGGAATTTTTCCGCAACGGCGATTTGTAAAGTATGTAAGGGGAAAGGGAATTTGCATAAGGGTTATAAATGGAGATATAAAAAATGAGAACCAAAAAGAGGCAACCCGATTACGGGGCAATTTCCCGGTCGTCAATCAAAAAAGACTTTCAGAGGGTACAAAGATACCCCGCTGAGGAAAAACGCCCGCAAATCGAAGAATTGCCAAAAATAAACGCCGAACGTCGTATTATCCATATATCCGAGGTTAGCGGGTACGCCAAGTTTGCCCGGTACATTGTCGGTAAATTGGTACGACTAAAAGAAAAAGCGAACATTGGCGGCAATTCGTGGTATTGCGAGTTTGTACATGACGACGACCGGAAAGCCTTAAATATGGCGGCGGGTTGGTCTGATAATAAGAAAATGTATTTATTGGATGGTATTAAATTCAAATAATTATGAGTGTAAACAAGGTTACATTATTGGGAAATACGGGCAAAGCCCCGGATTTTAAAGAGTTCGACAACGGCGGTTGCGTTGCAACAATCACTTTGGCGACAACGAAACGAGGTTTTACCACAAAGGACGGGCGACAAATCCCGGAGCGTACCGAATGGCATAACATAGTATTGCAAAACGGTTTAGCGAAAGTTGCCAATCAGTACGTTAAAAAGGGCGATAAACTCTATATTGAGGGGGAATTAAGAACCCGGAGTTATGACGATGCGCAAGGCGTGAAACGGTATATTACCGAGATTGTCGCAACCGATATGGAAATGTTGACGCCCAAAGGAATCGGAGCCGGAACGCAAGCCCCGCCGCCGCCCGTACCGGATGCACCCGCCCCCGACGGAACCGACGATTTACCGTTTTAATCTATGAGTATGGGAGCGATAAACGGACGGGTTATTTACAGCCCAAAGGGAAAAGCCGGGGAATATGCCGAGAACGCCGCCAACTTTTATGTTGGTTGTTCCAACAGATGCACGTATTGTTATTTGCGCAAAGGGCGGGGCGCAAAAGTGTTGGGCGGCAATACCCCGGAATTGAAAAAGGCATTACGGGAATATCCATACGCATTGGATATATTTACGAATGAGTTGTTGAAGCATAAGGACGAATTGCAAAAAACGGGGTTGTTCTTTTCGTTCACGACCGACCCGTTATTGCCGGAAACGCAAAGGTTGACCCGCCAAGCAATCGGCGTTTGTCAACGCCACGGCGTCCCGGTAAAGGTATTGAGTAAATGCGCCGAGGGTATCAATATTTTAATCGACTTTGCCGAGGCGTCCGAGGGTTGGGACAAATCCCGTATTGCCATTGGTTCCACGTTGACCGGATGCGACGAATTGGAACCCAAAGCAAGCCCAAACCGGATGCGTATAAACGCATTGGCACGGGCAAAACGCCACGGGTTCCGTACCTTTGCAAGCGTTGAACCAATCCCCGTGGGAATGTTTGACCGGGTATTTTCTGTAATTGCTTTGTCGTACCCCTTTGTTGACTTGTTTAAGATAGGATTACAAAGCGGTTGCAGATATACAAAGCGGGAAACATTGACGTTTTACAACGACGTGTTCGACTATTGGGAGGCGCACCCGGACAAAACACCCCGGATATATTGGAAAGATAGTTTTGTAAGAGCGTCCGGGATTGACCGGGAAACATTGCCCGGTTATTGTGTCCCGGCAAATTGGGATTTGTTCAATGAAAAGAAATGAAATAAGGGTTGAAGTTCCCGCCGATTGTCAATTAGTTGGCGTAAGGACGGACGGCGATGTTGCCGTTATCATTTACGAACCAATTCAAAGCGTCCGGCAAATTGGATTTATCCATTACCCGGAACCAAACGACGAAAACGAGGACGAACCCGATAATAAAAAATGATTATGCAGTATAATAACAAAGATTATAAGCCGAAATTGCACGACCGTTGGCGTGCATTAACCGTTAAAAACCCGTATGCAACGCAGTTGGTAACGGCGGCGTATGAGGACAACGGAATTGTTTACGGAGAAAAATGTATTGAGGTACGCAGCAAAAACACGCCGTACCGGGGCGATTTAATGGTTTGTTCGTCTGCTAATCCCGTAATTGCGGGATATGAAAGCGGGGTAACGTTGGGATTGGTTGAGTTGTACGACGTTAAGCCCGTCGCCGATTTTACCCCGGAAGATTGGGAGAATACCCGCATACCGCCCGAAAAACGTAAATCCATTACAAAGGGGTTCGGTTGGCTGATGCGGAACCCCCGCCGGGTTGTTGAGTTTCCAATTAAGGGACAATTAGGTATTTACAATTTGGTTTACACAAAGGGCGTTATAACCGAATACCCACGGGCGTTGGTAGTTGATAAACAGAGTTACGAATTATTAAACAGAAAAGGAAATGAGTAAAAAACAAGTTGGAATTATCCGCAACAATGGCGACGTACATACGGCGCAAATTGGGTTCCATATCGGACGGGTTGGCGTATCTGTTTACGTCCGGGAATATTGGAAATATAAGAGTTGGTTTATTGTTCCCGGCGTGTCCGTGGATGCGGTCAACGGTTACGACCGTTACGTTGACATTGAGGCAAAAATATTGTTTGTCGGCATTGGCATACGGTTTATATGGATTAAAAGAAAGGTAAAACGATGAAAGCAAAGATTTTATTGTTATCTTTGGCAACGCTTTTGTTGGGGGCGTGCCAAAGCGAGAACGAACCAACGGAAACATTTTATTTACTACAAAAATCCGAGAGCATGGAAGAAAGAAACGAGTTTGTAACGAATACCACGGCGGCAATGATACAGATAAACGCCCCCCGGTATAATTGCGAGATTGTCGAAACCGCATTAGCGGGCGGCGATAGGGTGCGAATTTGCGTAAAAGGCGCAAAGGAAGATTTGGACGCATTGTTTGACTATGTAAACGAAGCGGGCAAAGAATGAGAGTAAAGCAACCCGAACCGTTCGACCCAAACAGAGAGTACAACCCCGGCGAACGTTGCGTTTACCGGGGTATGGTATTGATTGCCGAGATATGGACGGCGGCGGATGCACGATTTGCCAACAACAACCCCGCAATGTTTACGCAACGTTGCGTTCGTTGCAAAATCAAAAGGGAAGATTGTCCCGGAATTGGTAGGCAATGCGATAAATTCCATAGGAGCGACCGGAAAACGATTTATTGGCGTTTGTTGCGTATCGTCGGGGGATTTAAGGGCGTCGAAACATTGGAATTTAATTATAACGGAACAATTGCCGGGGTTAAGGTTGAAGCCGACCCGGATAGTAATAACAAATAAATTTTTAGAGCGATGAACAAACAAGTATTAAGCCCCTTTGATTGCGATATGTGCGCAATGATTGAGGACATAACAAAACAAGAAATTGAGGTTACGGCGTCCGATACCTCAATACGTTTGAGTTGGGCGCAAAATGGAAGCGAGGGAAACGATAAAGCCGAGGGACAAAGGATTGAGGCGTTAAAACAGGCAATCCGGGGACGATTGGGCGACCGTCTTATTGAGTTCTTTTATGCCGATGGTAGGCAGTCGGTTTTTATGAAGTACGACCCGGAGGAATACCCGGAGGAAATGCGCACCCGTTTAGTTGACCCGGACGCCACGGCGGGAACCCGGTATTGTCGCACCTTGTTAGAGGTTGACGCAATCCAATTTCGCCGGGACAACGTGAACGACGTTTTGAAATTTACCGGAGGCGGAACGGTTACGACGCCCCGCACCCCGGACGGCAAAGCAATGTTTTCTTTTCCCGATGGCAACGGCATATTCGTTGACGTGCCGGAAAGTTGGTACATTATCCGGGAATTGAACGGACGATTTACCGCCCGCCCGGAACGGGATTTTAAACGAGAATTTGAACCTAAAAACAATCCCGTCGAAAATACCCAAAAGGAACCCACAAACAAAGGTTGCGGCGATTGTTCCAATTTCATGTATGAGGACGTAAACGGGAACGGTTATTGTGAGGCGTTCAAATCTGAACAAAGGTGCGGGAATTTACGTTGCCAAGAATATAAACCCAAAAAATAATAGAACGATGATTAACAGAGAACAATTTATTAACGAGATTGCCGAGGTAGTAAACCGTAATTCAATGGAAAAGGCGTTTAATGATACCCCGGATTTTATTTTAGCCCGCATTGCGGTTGAAGCAATGGAAATGTTTACACGTGCAAGCGCACACCGGGACGATTACCACGGATTTAGAACGGCGGACGACCGGAAATATAAAGCGATTTGCGAAAGCGAAA